>Ga0247805_1000546_pt1 | contig 19296 bp, 16 predicted proteins | sample UWRJL044104R1_FD_180930 | JGI IMG/M metagenome (GOLD analysis project Ga0247805, IMG submission 180930) | Plant litter microbial communities from Arlington Agricultural Research Station in Wisconsin, United States - UWRJ-L044-104R-1 | ecosystem: Environmental > Terrestrial > Plant litter >... | reverse complement strand
TTGCAAGGAGATATAACAGACAGGGAGTTGCAGAATCGAACAGCTGTTTGAAATTCAGAAGCCAATATAGATAAGTTTCATTATATTTTCATACCGAAAAAATCAATATTTCAGTAAATAATCACTTCCTAAAGCTATATGTGTATTTAATTGGTCATTATAACGTAATTGACCAATAATTTATAGCGATTCTAATCAATTTTGCTGTTAAAATGGACAAATGGGACAAATCTGAAATTGAACCGCAATAAGCTTTCAGAACCGGGACATGGGTTAAATAGCCGCAATTTATAAGACCCGGCGTAATCTCTGACGGGGATCTATTTATGCGTATAAAGTTGAACCGCAGAACTTACAAAACAGGGCGTCACTGTCATGACCTTCCTTGCTGCAGTTTGGACAAGATTCCGGAAGTTCCTTTTTCTGACGGGCAGCCATAGCCAGGTCATGTGTCAGTATTCCGGTTGGCACGGCAATAATCGCGTAACCAATCAGCATGACAACAGATGCCACGAACTTACCCATTGGGGTAATTGGCGAGATATCACCATAACCAACGGTAGTAATGGTCACGATTGCCCAGTAAATACTTTCCGGAATATTAGAAAATCCATTTTCCCTCTGTTCTACAAGGTACATGATCGATCCCAGTATAACTGTCAGGGTTAATACGGTAAGCAGGAAAATACTGATCTTTCTGATACTCCCTTTTAAAGCCAGTTTAAGAAAATTGATTTCCGTAAGAAACTGTCCGAGTTTAAAAATACGGAAGACCCGTAACAACCTAAGCGCCCTGAAGACTACCAGTGATTGTGCCCCGATAAAAAATATACTTAAATAAGATGGAATGAGCGCGATCAGGTCTATCACCCCCAGGAAACTGAATACATATCTGACAGGCGTACGAATACTGATCAGTCTCAATGTATATTCGACAGTAAATAATGCAGTAAAGACCCATTCCACAATAATAAAAGTCTCACCATATTTTTTATGCAGGCTTTCCACGCTATCGAGCATGATAACAATGATACTGGTGAATATGGCAAATAGTAATGCGACATCAAACGCTTTACCTGCCGGCGTATTGGATTCATAAATGATTTCATGTAACCTGAAACGCCAGTCTTTTTTTGTAGTTGATGTCATTGTTTATATAAGGATAGCTGAATTCATCCTGCATGAAGGTAACATTTTTGCTTGAATTGTGTTTTACAATTTACCTGTTGCGCTATTTACAGGTCATCTCCGGTTAGACACAATGATAACCAGAGTCTCTTATTTTTGGCTACAATAAAAGTAGATTCTACTTCATGTCCGGATTTGGTTCTTCAGACATTTGAAAAACCAAATTATTAGAAAAATGAAGATTATTATCACAGGCTCATTAGGAAATATCAGTAAGCCGCTCACTATTGAATTAGTACAAAAGAATCATGAAGTCACTGTCATCAGCAGTAATTCAGCAAAAAAAGAAGAGATTGAAGGTTTGGGCGCAATCGCAGCCATAGGTTCATTGGAAGACACGGAATTTCTGACTCAGACTTTTGAGGGAGCTGACGCTGTTTATACGATGGTCCCTCCCGGTAACTACTTTGATCCGAACCTGGATTTACTGGCGTATTACATCAGGTTAGGAAAAAACTATGCCGGGGCTATTAAAACTTCGGGTGTTAAACGTGTGGTTAACCTGAGTACAATCGGAGGTAATCTGAAAGAAGGTAATGGAATTTTAGTTGGTGCGCACCAGGTAGAACTACTTTTAAACGAGTTGCCGTCGGACGTAGCTATTACGCACATGCGCCCGAATTCCTTTTACTATAACTTACTGGGATACGTACAAATGATCAGATCACGGGGAATGATTATGGCAAATTACGGGGGCGACCATATCATTCCATGGGTATCCCCTATTGATATTGCGGCCGCGATAGCACAGGAAATCACCACTCCATTTACCGGAAGAAAAGCAATCTCTGTAGCCAGCGAAGACCTTTCTGGTGACGAAACCGCAAAGATCTTAGGTGAGGCTATCGGGATACCAGATTTGAAATGGGTATTAATTTCTGATGAGGAAACCCTGAACGGACTAACTGCTGCAGGAATGAATCCTAAAATCGCAGCTGGTCTGGTAGAAATGTATGCCGCCCTGCATAGCGGATTGCTTGCCGGGGATTATTATGCGAACAAACCGGCGGTTATGGGAAAAGTAAAAATGAAAGATTTCGCAAAAGAATTTGCGGCGGCTTTTAAACAATGATTATATTAGACTATGGCGAATCCTCAATTTCATAAATTTAAAACCATCAGCGAATTCCATCAGTTCAGGCGTTTGCCAAAACCTGAACATCCGTTGGTCAGCGTAATTAACCTGGCAGACGTTAAAAGTATAGCCGCGGGTGAACACAGTATCATGTTTGATTTTTATTCTATCGCGCTGAAAAGAAATTTTAATGCTAAAATAAGATACGGTCAGCAGGAGTATGATTTTGATGAAGGGATTATGTTTTTTATTTCGCCGGGTCAGATTTTTCGCATTCAGGTAGAACTGGATGCGCAACTGGACCAGTCAGGATGGATGTTACTCATCCATCCTGACTTTTTATGGAATACGAATTTGTATAAAATCATCAAAAAAAGTGAGTTTTTTGACTATTCGGTACATGAGGCGCTTTTCCTTTCGGAAAAGGAAGAAACAACGATTGCATCCATCATGCAAAATATACAACAGGAATATCACTCCAACATAGATCAGTTCAGTCAGAATGTAATACTCGCCCAGCTGGAATTGTTGCTGAGTTACTCTGACAGGTTCTACCACAGGCAGTTTATCACGAGAAAAATCTCAAACCATACTGTCCTTAAAAAACTGGAAGATATCCTCGAGGTATATTTTGAAAGTGGTACGCTGATCGAAAATGGTGTACCTACCGTTCAGCATGTTGCTGAAGCTTTAAATATGTCTCCCAATTATCTGAGCGGATTGTTAAAAGTATTGACAGGTCAGAGCACACAGCAACACATCCATGATAAATTGATTGAAAGGGCGAAGGAAAATTTATCGGTGACTAATTTATCAGTAAGTGAAATCGCCTATCAGCTGGGTTTTGAGCATCCCCAATCCTTCAGTAAGTTATTCAAATTAAAAACCAATTTATCTCCGCTGGAATTCAGGGCTTCTTTTAACTAGCGTTCCAGCTATTGTTCATCACATCAGACAGGTAAGGGCAAAGCCCTGCAGGAAACATTTATTCTGGTTGAGGCTTTGCGTTCATGTGTGCATACATTCCATTCATGATGTGCATATGAGGGCCTGTCAGTGCCGCCAATCCAATGATAGCAGATAGTATAATGTGATCACTTTCAAAATAAAAAGAACATATATAACCGACAACGCATATGCCAATCAATACGATGAAACTATTTTTTATAATTTCTTTGATCACCGTACGTGAATCATAAAACCGGTCCTCAATCAGGTAGTTGACCATATTGATTAAGGAAGAAACCGAATGCCAGGCGATGAAGTAGAATGTAAAGCTCAGCAGCAAAGGCAAGCGATATAAAACCATCATTAAAATAACCAGCTGTACACTATTTCTCCAATCATACCGGGTATCGTCGTGACGATAAATGTATGCTAAAAGTGTAGTGAACCAAAAAAACGTAAACAGAAATAACAGAACTTCCTTATTGTAATGCACCAGCCATTCCATAAAAAAGGCACTGGTTCCGGCTGGGTTAAGGTTCAACAGCCCCATTTGAACAGTAACAATATTTGGCAATAAAATTATCCCGAGGATTAAAAGCCCATAAAGAAGCCGCAGAAATTTGTCCGGATAAGAATGACATGCGAAAATATGCAGGTCTGTTTCTCCAAAATGATAAGCAGCCATCAGCAGGAAGATCAAAATAGCCGGAAAGGGCAAAAAGTAGAAAAACAATAGAAACAGGCTGATCTGCGCACAATAGATGAGGGTAAATCTTTTCGCCGTAAAAGTCAGGTTAAAATGATTGGAAGTTTTGATGGCGATTAATTGATCCGCTCCCCCATGGGGAATTCCGACGCAGATCAGTCCAGCCAAAAACAGTATAGTTTGTGCCTGATCTGAAAACGGAAGGATATAACGGTTGACCACCAGCAAGGAAAGACCGGCAATTAAAAAATAGTTTTTTAACAACTTTCAGATTTAAATAACGTGTAAATGTAGATAAATATCACCGGAACAGTGGCGACTATTATCTGCATGGTTAGGCAAACCTCAGGATCCCGAAAGCCCGGTAAAGATCCTCATACCCTTGATGGTATGGGCAGAGAAAGTTACTTTCCTGACTATTTCATAAAACAGATAGTCGTCAGTATCTCTGTCTGATCCGGGTTCAGAGATAGATTTGTCTGAGCAAGACGCCGCGCAACTACATGTGACGGACAAATTAATAGAAAAAATTGATATGATCTATCTTTCTTATTAACTTAATAAAACATTAATAATCAGCAGGTAATTCAGCTGTTAATCCCGAAAAATCCAGGTCAGGAAATTTTGTTTTCGCCACCTCAATTATAAATTTCACCTGATCATAACCTTTTTTATTGAGCTGCTCATAAGGCCATTTCTTTTCCTGTTTCACATATGGCAATAACCATTGGACACCGGTTTTGATTCCTGCGCCTTTTTGATTGGTTTGCCGCCAAAGATTTATCCCTAAATGCTCTGCAAGCTGACCGAGTTTGATCCATGCAGCCAGGTTCATATTTACGTAATCCCAGGAATTGGTACGAAGTGTTTCCAGCGGCTGTCTGCCATCGGCATTAAACTGCACTTGCAAACGAGGTATAGTAACATCCCTGATAACGTTTTTTGCCAATTCCTTATTCCCGGTAAACAGGGCAAAGTCTACCACCTGAAGATCGTAGTTGGTTCCATGGTTGTTTTTTTCCAAGTGCTCACTTTTTCCATTGGGGCTCGTCTGAAGCCACTTCAGATAGTCGGCGAACCAACTCCTGACGCCAGTTACGACTTTATTCCGGAGAGATGCACTGCCCGACATTAGCGCGACTGCTTCCGGGATATCCACCAGTCCCCTGGTTTCAATAATCCCTATACCACGGCCATCATTCAATCCGGGTATATACTGTGCGTAAGTCAGGTTTGGATTCATCTTAGTTCGGCTGTTCACAAAAAAAATATCCAGCAGTTCATTGGCACGGACTGCATAAGTTTCATTTCCAGAAACATAATACCCTACTGCAAGTTCTTCAACCGTAGTTGTCAGGTCCCCGATCTGGGTCCTGTCGTGCAGTTTTCTGATTTCCGGATTCCTTCTTCCGTCCCGTCTGATATATGGTTCACCATTAACCTTGGAAGAATCCGGCCACCAGTAAGGGGCCTGACTGAGATAGTCGTGCGCATCGTTTGAAGGAGCAAGTTTTGTTTTAGTATAGGTGACGGAAAATGGGCCTTTGAGTAATGCGCTATCCGCCCTGGTAATGATTTTCATCAGGCTCTGATCTTTATTTCCCTTTCTGAACAATTCTTTTTGTTTTTTAAGGCCTTGTTCGTCCCACAGATAAAGTTTGTTATGCACCTGTGCAGATACAGGCAAAACAATCAGGCTGGTCAGCAGTGTCAAAATAGCTTTTTGTAATTGTTTCATATTCAATATAAAATCACCTATCAAACATAACAAGAAAGCAGCGGTTATTTATCTATATTGATAAAAGGTTTTAAATGAGTACCTAATGTAACATTCAGGCATGAAATTTTTAAGACAGAACGGAAAAGGCGGGTTTAGTAATGACATGCAGGGTGCGTTTTTTCTTTCCTGATGGTATAAATCTCTCATTATATGAAGGACAGACCACCATAACCTAAACACAACACACAAATAACTGTATATCATTGATTTAATCGATAGAATATTTAAAGAATTTAATTGTGATATGATGTTAATTTATGATTTTTGTATCACCATTATGATGATAGCGTTAGATTATCGGGACAGGACCTGCTCAGGGATATAAAACTGGATTTTTCAGCAATAACTTTGTACTTTAATTCTAATTATAAAAAACATGCCTGAAAAAATACTTATAGTTGAAGACGAATTTATCGTTGCCCATGATCTTGAAATGATATTGGACCAGGCGGGTTATAGTGTATGTGAGGTTGCCGATTCAGTAACGATTGCGCTGAAAATTATAGATCAGGAGACGGTTGACCTTGTACTGCTGGACATTTACCTTAAAGGTGAACAAACAGGCTTCGATCTTGCAAAGATCCTGATGAGCAGGGGAATTCCATTTATATATATCTCCGCAAATTCTAATCAAAAGGTAATGGATATGGCGAATTCAACTTTTCCTTTAGGTTTCATCATCAAACCCTACAGGTCAAAGGATGTACTTCTGAGTATTGATGCCGCACTGGCAAAAATAAACAATGGTGGGATTTAAACTTACAAATTCTCCTCATCATCCTCTGTAGTATGCCTGGGTGTAAATATCATGATCAGGCTCGTGATCCCCGACACCCGTTGTATCTCGAATTCCCCATCCAGTTGCCTGCTTAAACCTCTGATCAGGTTCATGCCAAGGGATTTCGATTTTTTAATATCAAAATCAGGCGGAAAGCCGCTTCCATTATCCGCTATCTCAAGACGTACGCTGTCATCGGGATTCATACTCAAATTAACATTCACATTATGCTTTGATATATCCTTAAAGGCATGTTTGATCGCATTGGTAATCGCCTCATTTAAAATCAGACCTACCGGTATCGCCTGGTTAATATCCAGTTCTATCGATACAAGGTCAAAATGAAAATAAATACTCCCGTTAGGGTCCAGGCTATCTCTGAGGTAAGAAGTCAGATCCATTATATATTCCTTCATATCTACAAATGCCATGTTATCTGATTGATATAATTTTTGATGGATCAGCGAAATAGAGTACATGCGGTGCTGACTTTCCCTGAGGGCATTCAGTGCAAAGTCATTATCAAGATAGGATGACTGGGTATTTAAAAGACTGATAACAATCTGGAGGTTATTTTTCACCCTGTGATGGACTTCTTTCAGCAGCCACTCCCGGTCCTTAAGTACTTTTTGCAGTGATATGTTCTTGACACTGATTTCCTCTTTCTGCACCTGCAGGTCCTGATTAGTCCGGTTTTTTAGTTTGTTCTGGCTATACAACAAAGTTAATATGATTGCCATTAACGCCAGGCAAGCCAAGGTGTATTTTTGCGTGATATCAGCTTTTTCCAGTTTATTCTGCTGAAGCCTGCTTTTATTATTCAGTACCACTAAGTCTTTTTTACGTTTTTCAGTTTCATACTGGATCTGCAATTCTTCTATTTCCCTGGTCTTCCGGCTGTCCAAAATTGAATCGTTCAGTTCTTTCTGTTTTTTCTGGTGGGCATATGCTGAAATATAGTTCCCCTGTGCGGAATCTACCCGAAAAAGCATAGAGTGGATATCCTTGAGTGCTGTGGTAGATAGTTTCTGAGGATTAAATTTTAGTGCTTTGCGTAAATGTTCCCCTGCCTTATTAAAAACATTACGTTCTACATAGAATTTTCCTATGGAGCGCTGAGCTTCCTGGGAGACCTCAAAATCGACATGGGACTGTGTATATAATTCAAGGGATTGCAGGTAATATTTTTCTGCTTTTTCAAACTCGTTCAGTGCCTTATAACAGGAAGCCAGGTTCTGGGCAAAACATGCACGTTGAATAATTGAGATTGGAGGAAGGCTTTTCGCAAGATTCACTGTAAATGTTAGCGCCTCCCTAGCCCTTCCCTTAGCGATCAGGTCGTCAGATATATATCCTGCAGCAACGAATACCCCGAATGAGGCACGTTGCTGATGCCGCCATTTCTGAATTGCTTTTTTATACCATTCAATTCCTTTTTCGGTATTTCCGATTTCCATATAAATCCTTGCCAGATCAGCATAAAAATTCGCCGCAGAGGTAGAATCACCAGATTTTTGCATGTATTCAATGGACAATAATGAGAAGCGGAGGCTTTTGTTAAAGTTTCCCTTTACACGGCTGATAGTGGACAATAAGTTGTACGTATAATGCAGCCTCGGATAGTTAATCGCTTTATATTTCTCCAGAACATCCGTAAGTTCACGTTCAGCAAGATCAACTTTGCCGTCATCAAAATGGAGCGAAGCAATTTCTTTGAGCACATTCAGCTCCAATGAGGTCATTTTAAGTTCGTGGTAGAGCTGGGCAGATTGTCTGAAATTTTTCAGCACTTCCGTATTGTATGTACCTCTGGTAGTTAACCATACCGCAAAACGGAATCTGAGGTCTGCTTCAGACAATTTATCATTGCTACGCTGAAATTTGTCGATCGCCTGACTGAAAAGATGTCTCCCGATCTTTTCATCGCCTCTTTCCATGGCGAGTACCACAATCATAATCTGCGTCTTGTGCTGCCAATTCTCCAGGTGTAATGAATCACTGATTTTCTTTGCCCTGTAAAGGAATCTTTGACCACTATCCAGGTCTAATTTTAACTCTCCCGGTTTGAAAATATGGAACTTAGCCATTTCCAGCAATAATCGTATACGGATAGTGTCACTTGAGGGATGGTTGAGCCGGGTTTTTATTCTGTTTATTGCTTTACTATCAAGACTTTGTGCGTGTACAGTATAATTCGGACATGTGAGAAATATAAAAATAGTGATGATTACATAAAGGAAAGAATGTGGAACTTTCATAAAACATCTCGCTTATTATATTTGGTCGTACACCGGTGTTTAGCAGGTGACCGGCACCTTTCGAATTTAACTAAAAAGACATTAAAACCGCAAAATATCTTAAAGGATATTGAATTTGGAGAGCAGCCTGTAAAAAACAAACTACCCGGACAAAAATTAGCCCGGGTTGTATTTTCGAAATTTCTTATTTATTTTCAGCTGCTGCTATGATTACTTTAGATACAGCTTCCGGCTGTGATGCAAAAATCACGTGGCTACCTTTTACTTCCGTAATTTTGGTATTAGAACGTTTATACATATTACGCTCAACATCGGGGTTAATACTTTTGTCCATAGTTGCTACAATACCATAGGTTGGCTTGGTAGTCCACGCTGCCTCTGCAACTGGTGTAGCGAAGCTTTCTCCAAGAATCGGACCCTGCGATGCGAAAAGAAAATCAGCTTCCTCCTTGCTTAGGTCGGCACAGAAGCCCGCATGAAATTTATCTTTTCCGTAGTAAACATATCCTTTCTCATCAGGAGGAAGAATTCCGAACTCCGGCGCATTCGGAAGTGAACCCGCCCATTTCAAAGTATTTTCACCTTTCCCAGGCTGATAAGCAGCAACATAAACTAAAGCGACAACATTTTTGTGCATGCCAGCTTCGGTAATCACTGTTCCTCCCCATGAGTGCCCCACTAAAATGGTTGGTCCATCCTGTTTGTCCAGAATACGCAATGTAGCGTCCACATCATTTTTAAGTCCGCTCAGCGGATTCTGAACAACTGTTACGGTGTAACCCTTTTTGCTTAGGATATTGAAGACCCCTTTCCATCCCGAACCATCCGCAAAGGCACCATGTACGATGACGATGTTTTTAACCCCTTTTACCTGGGCCGAGACAGATGCTGTAATCATGTTTAGGCTGATCAGCATAATGAGTGTTGCAAACCATACTTTCCTGGCACCTGCTGTTAATGTAAGTTTTGTTTTCATGATTTTGTAGTTTGATTGTTTATATAAATTTTTAACTTATTTATATTGGTTTTCCTGAATTCAATATTTGGTAATTCAGAAAAACAATAGTTAAGGAGACAGATTCACATAAGACTTACAAATTTAAACCCAACATTATATAACACTGAATGACAGTTTCTTAATAAGAATTATGATGATATTTATTGACGATCAGACGTCGATTTACGATCAATAAAGAGAATTACGCTGTGGAGCGGAAGGAGAACAATGGTAGCAACCGAGCGAATCAGCGTATATACTAAAAAACCGCCGGCTTACTCGTAATGGTAAACCGGCGGTTTTAAATTCACTGAAATGGACAATCAGTTGCTCTCAGCTTTTTATCAGTTGAAAGTCTGACGAAACATTAATGGTGATAGTTGAGTTTTCTTTTTAAATAAAGTGCTGAATGATTGCGCATGTTCAAAACCCAGTGCGTATGCGATTTCGCTGACTGACAGGTTGGTGGTAGTCAATTTTTCCTTCGCCTTTTCAATCAGCTTTTCGTGGATATGCTGCTGCGTATTCTGCCCGGTATGTACACGGAGCAAATCGCTCAGGTAATTTGGAGAAAGGTTCATATGTTCAGCAATGCGTTGCACCGTCAGCAGGCCCTGCTGTGCTGTGTCATTGGCATCAAAATAATGGTTTACAAATTGCTCAAATTTAGTAAGGAGTTCGGAGTTATTGTTTTTACGTGTGATGAACTGTCTTTCGTAGAACCGGTTGGAGTAATTTAACAGCAGCTCGATCTGTGAAAGAATAATCTCCTGCGTATGCTTATCAATATGCGCGCATTCTTTGTCGATCTTATTCAGCACCTCAATCAGGTCCTGTTCCTCTTCAGCGGAAAGATGCAATGCCTCGGTTACGGAATAAGAGAAAAAACCATAGTTACCGATTGTTGTCGCCAATGAATTGTTCAGCAGAAAATCCGGATGAAAAATTAACAGGTATCCTGATCCGCATTCCATATTCCGCAGGTCGAGATACTGAACCTGGTTGGGCGCAGTAAAACTTAAAACCCCTTTGTCATAGTCATAATGTTGTTGACCGTACCTGATTTTTCCCTTTGCTTCTCTTTTTAACGCCACACAATAAAAGCGGTTTACAAACCCCTTCCAGATCTCATCTTCGAGGAAAATGCTGTGTGCCAGATTAATTACACTGACCAGCGGATGCTTGGGTTCGGGCAAAGACAGCAGGCGGTGAAATTCTGAAACCGATTTAATAGCGTTCATTATACTAAACTAAAGATTTTGATTGAAAGATTCGTTAATCAATAAGCCCCATGCTGAATTCATCATATGGTTTACCGGTATCTGTGCCTAAGGGAACTATGCTTTCCAGTTGAGCAAGTTCATTTTCACTTAATTGTATAGTGGCAGCCACCAGGTTTTGCTCCAGATATTTCCGGCGTTTCGTACCCGGAATAGGAACGATTCCTTTACTGATGATCCATGCCAGCGCCAACTGTGAGGAGGTAATACCTTTTTCTTCCGACAAAGCCTCAATCGCTTTAACCAGCTCAATGTTTTTGTAGAAGTGTTCTTCCTGGAAACGCGGGATCGCCCGACGGAAATCGTCCTCTGGCAAATCGTCAATACTTCTGATCTGTCCGGATAAAAATCCACGGCCCAGCGGAGAATAAGCCACGAAACCTATACCGAGTTCATCCAGTGTTTGAAGCACTCCCCTCTCCTCTACAGTACGTTCAAATAAAGAGTATTCACTTTGGACTGCGGTGATCGGAAACACTGCGTTAGCTCTCCTGACAGTTTCCGAAGAAACTTCTGATAAACCGATATAACCAATTTTCCCTTCCTTTACCAGATCTGCCATCGCTTCGATAGTTTCTTCAATGGGCGTGGTTTTATCGAGGCGGTGCATATAATACAGATCGATAAAATCCGTATCCAGGTTCTTCAGCGAACGTTCCACTGATTTTTTTACATATTCTTTTTTTCCATTGATCGCCCAGGTCAGCTTATTGTTGTCATCTATTTCCCAGCCAAATTTACTGGCGATGATGTAATCGTTCCTGTTCTTACCGATGGCTTTTGCAATCAGCTGTTCATTTTTGAAAGGCCCGTATAAATCTGCTGTGTCCAAAAAATTACCACCGAGCTCCAACGAACGGTGGATGGTGGCGATGGCTTCCTGTTCATCGGCCTTACCGTACATGTTACCCTCCTCGAAACCGGTCATGCCCATACAGCCTAAACCGATTTTGGGAACAACCAGTCCCTGGTTTCCCAATGCTTTTTTCTCTGTTTTCATAAGTATGATTTTTTATTGATTGTTCTGAACCTCACCTACGTTTAGTTAATCTCTTAACGCAAACCGCATGCAGGTTTCATCATCATTCAAAGTTCGGTCAGATCAGAATGACTACTGTATGCAAAACCACGAAGATTGTATGCAAATCAAGAATTACACCAATACGTACTGACGGATTGGAATGCCGGGGAGCATCATCATTAGGGAAGGTATAACGGTAAGTGATATCACTCCGGATAATTATTTGAAAGACTTTTACAAGGGGATCTGAAAGGCTATGGTGATTTGAAATTCCGGTATACCATACTGATACGGGGAGGCGTTGAGGTAATCGGATCAGCCATAATGTAAAGTGCTAGTCGTAATTCAATGTGCATTTGACCTTCCTGTATTCCATCGGACTTTTCCCCACCATTTTTTTAAACAAACGGGAAAAATGCTGCGGATACCTGAAACCTAATTCATAAGCAATCTCATTGATTGTTTTACTATGATCCGTAATCCGGTATTTTGCTTCTTCCACAATTTTTTCATGGATATATTCCAGTGCGGTCTTGCCTGTTTCTTTTTTCACCAGGTTTCCAAAATAATTGGCAGACAAATGAAGTTCTTCCGCACAATAGGCAACAGACGGGACTCCGTACTGGAATGGTTTTTCAGACGACAAATAGCTGGTAAGGGATTTATCAAAACTAGCCAGTACACCCCGGTTTGACTGTTGCGGATTGATTCCTGTCCGGTTATAAAACCTTTCACAATAGTTGAGACATAATTCTAAATTGGAGGCAATGAGTCTTTTGCTATGTTCATCGGACGGACCCCTCAATTCTGCTTTGATATTAGAAAAGCAGTCGAGCACAATCTGGTATTCAGGCCGTGATAAATGCAACGCCCGGATAGACTCACATTTGAAAAAGCTGTAATTTTTAATGTATAATGCAAGGGAAGTTCCTGCCAATATGCTGGGATGAAATATCAACGCCTTTCCCGACAGTTGGCCTGCCCCCACTTTATGTTGCAGGTGCTGCATTTGTCCGGGCGAAAAAAATGATAACATTCCACTTTTTTCTTCAGGATGTGATGTGGAGATCCAGAACAATCCGAAATGACTGTGGAACGCTGCCGGAACCTTCGCACTTTCGAAATCAATTATATCAACCAGTGGATACTCAGTTTCAACGTAATTGAAATAATTGATCCGGCGTACTATACCAGTCATTTTTCTGTTCGGGTTTTCCTGTTTGAGGGTTTCCTGCATAAATACATGGTAAATTGTATCATGCAATAATCAGCAAATGAGGTATAACTTATATGTAAGCCCGGATTAAAACGAAATAAATCGGCGCCAAAACGAATTAACTGTATGGTATAATGACTTTAACCATTCACCATCCAGGTTTTAAAATCCGCTGCTTTATTTTTGCTGATGTAAATTGGTTCGGGTACCACCGTATCCAGCGTTAATAGTAACCGGCTATCAAACCAAATCGTGATATTTTTGACATTCCGCCGTGCGACTATATACTGTTTATTAGCACGGTAAAATCCTGAAGGATCTAAAGAGGAGAAAATTTGATCCAGCGTACTTAAATAAGTATGCTGTGTACCATCACTTAAACAGATAAGAGTAGTCTTGTCTGATGTGTAACAATAAGAAATCTCCTGAACGTCTATAGGGAGCAGTTTATCCTTTACGGGAATCAGCAACCTGTCTTTGTACCGTTTAGCCACCGTTATTCCTGAGATCCTGGATAGATAAGCAACAATATCGGTTGGTGACCACTTCCTGAACTTCGACAATGCACGCTGAAGATCACTGGTTTTAACAGGTTTCAATAAGTAGTCAATACTATTTACCTTAAATGCCGCTATCGCATATTCATCATAAGCGGTTGTGAAAATAATCGGTACTTCTACCGTTATGTAATCAAAAATCAGGAATGCGGATCCATCTGATAAATGGATATCCATTAAAATCAGATCCGGTGCGGGATTATCATTGAGCCAGTTAACGGTCTGCTTTACGCTTTCCGTGTTTGCGGCTATTTGGATATCCGGATCAATCTCCTGTAAAATAGCCACTATAGCTTCATAAGCCGCTGTTTCATCTTCAACGATCAATACTTTCATAAAGACTGGTTTAGTGGCAGGTAAACTACAAACATTTCGGCGTTTTTCTCCACCCTGATCGATTTCCCCATTAATAAATAAAAACGGCTTTCTAAATTCTGAAGCCCAGTACCATTCGTGACCGGGATGGCTAATTTAGGATATACAGGATTAGAGACTACTAATTCATGGTTATTGTTGATGTGTATGCTTACGATCATCTTGTGATCGCTGTCGATACTATTGTGCACTACTATATTATCAAGCAAAGGAAGCAGGGATAACACCGGCAGATGATATCCCGGCAGATCCTGATCAATATTAATCTCATAGCGTAATTTATTTGCGAAACGGACTTCCATCATATAGCGGAAGGCATTTACAAAGTCGAGCTCCTCCGCTAATGTAATCAGCCTTTTTTTGTCACCCTGAAGGATATACCGAAAAACATCAGATAGTTTATTTACATAGGTAAGTGTCATTTCATCATTTTTTTTTCGGATGAGGGACGTTAACCCATTGAGGGAATTAAAAAAGAAATGGGGATTAATCTGATTGGTTAATGCATCGTACTGACTTTGCAGATTTTTAATTGTAAGCTCTTCAATCTGTTGTTCTTTATGCCGCTTTTCCGTATAAAGGTTGATAATGTGACCAAAAAGGGAGCTTAAAAGTGCGACCATAAAAAACTGGAACAATACTAAACTTCCGTAATGCGTTACCCATTTGAAAATAGCAAAACATATCGCCCCGTAAATAGCAAAACAGGCAAGCGCAATTAACGAACTCCGGGTCAGCCTTTTTTTAAATGACATAAAACCAGAATTTTGAAGATTTCTCTTCAGCAGAATGAAACACAGGCTTGCAAAAAACACGTAGCGCAAACTAAAAAACGTTATCGGTTTCATCCATTCAGTGTCTGACTGCCCTAACTGGTAAGGAAGCCAGGTGACATCAGGGTACATAATAAAAAAGGCAGACACCAGGCTGATAATCAGCAGTTGATAGGGAGTGAAATCTTTAAGCAATTTATTCCTTGGTTTTATTACAACATCTAAAATAAGGGTAAAATTATATCCTTTTGCATGATTATAGTAACTCATTGCCGTTAAAACGAAAAAAAGAGATTTAAAACGAATGTTAAAATCTATCTGAGAATAACATTCCGGGATTAATTCTTCCTTAGTACCTCAAATAAGGCTGGATGAAAATTGATTTTTGTAATAGGATTGTCACCATATTGTTTGATATTTGTAACTCCGGATAGGTGCTTACCCGTATCTTTGAATTTGAAAACTGACAGAAAATCAATTCCCTCATCTGATCATACATTCAATCTAAACGCTATGACTTCTTTAAAGATTAATCAAAAAACATATACCGTTGATGCGGATCCTAATATGCCTTTATTATGGGTGATCAGGGACATCATCGGGCTAACAGGAACAAAATACGGATGCGGAGTTGCTCAGTGCGGAGCTTGCGTCATCCACCTCAATGGTGAAGCTGTACGTTCTTGTGTGACGAAATTAAGCCGGGCAGAGAACCAGGAGATCACCACCATTGAAGGGTTATCAAATGATAACAACCACCCATTACAAGTAGCCTGGAATGAAGCTAATGTCCCTCAATGCGGTTATTGCCACTCAGGCCAGATTATGTCGGCCGCAGTACTGTTAAAAGAAAAACCAAAACCTACAGATCAGGATATTGACGACGCAATGGCAGGGAATATCTGTCGATGTGGTACGTATCCCCGAATCAGAAAAGCCATACACCTGGCCGCTGAGCTACAGGAAAAGAAAGGAAGCGCATCATGAAATCAACTATAAATAGCGCTATGAAGCGATACAAGTCACTCGTAGTGATGTTCATTATATTATGCACGGCTGGTATCATGGCTTTCACACTGAATAAGGAGAGTGAACCTAAGATGCAAAATGCGGGTTTAGTCGTAAAGAAAGACAGTGTCGCATCCGTAAAAGCCTTCGCATCCGTTTACCGTGTTTTAATGAGTCCGCGCTGCATGAACTGTCACCCGGCAGGTGATATCCCTTTGCAGGGAGATGACAGCCATCTGCATACCATGTTTCCGAAAAGGGGTGCTGAAGGTAAGGGTGTTCTGGCCATGAAATGCGCAAATTGTCACCAGCCCGAAAATACTCCGGGATTACATACTCCGCCGGGAAATCCCAACTGGCATTTACCGCCTGCGGATATGAAGATGGTATTTGAAGGCAAAACAGCTCGCAAGCTTGCCATACAGATGGTTGATCCTGATCAGAATGGACATAAAAACATGGAGCAGCTGATTGCTCATGCTGATGATGGTCTTGTTTTAGCCGGATGGGATATGGGCGAAGGACGTTCAAAACCGCCGATGAGTCATGCTGCGTTTAAAAAAGCATGGATCACATGGATTAAAACCGGTGCTTATGCCCCTAAAAAATAATTACTCTTTAAAATTCAACCATATGAGTACCAAAGAAGTATCCAGAAGAGATTTCCTCAGGCTTTCCGGCATTGCCGGGACGGCATTATGCCTGGGGTTTTATTATCCTGCAAGTGCCGGGGAATCTGAAATTATCAACGCAAGCGGAGCTGCCGCGGAAAATATAGAACTTAACGCATGGATCCATATCAGTACTGACGGTAAGGTTACTATTTTTAACCACCGTGCAGAAATGGGGCAAGGCTCATACCAGTCCGTCCCGCAGATTGTTGCAGAAGAACTGGAGGTAGAATTAAAAGATGTGAATATCGTTTTCGCCCCGGGGAATAAGGAAAAGTATGGCAACCAGATCACAGGAGGAAGTTCTACCATTCGCGGGAGTTATAAAAACTTACTACAGCTGGGTGCGACAGCCCGGGTGATGCTTGTTAGCGTTGCGGCTGCACGCTGGGGTGTACCGACAACTGCTTGTCATGCCGAATCCGGTCATGTTTTACATACCGCCTCAGGCAGGAAGTTCCATTACGGCCAGCTTGTGGAGGATGCAAAAAAACTGGATGCGCCGAAAGAGGTAACCCTTAAAAATAAAACTGATTACAAACTGATCCGCAAACCCCTGCACAGGCAGGATACGCCTATAAAAACCAATGGTGCGGCCATTTTCGGACTGGATAAAAAATTGCCAGGCATGCTGTATGCGGCTGTTGAACGAAACCCAAGATTACGCGGTGTAGTGAAAAGCTTTGACGCTACTGCCGCATTAAAAGTTCCTGGAGTGCAAAAAGTATTTAAAGTCAGAATGGGTGTTTTTACTACCTATCGTGAGGGCGTTGCTATTGTAGCTAATTCTACCTGGGCTGCGTTACAAGGAAAAAAAGCATTAACAGTGGAATGGGATGATACTGGTTTTGAACATGTTAATACAGAAGATATCTACAAGCGACAACTGGAAGGTCTTAAAACCTCTGAAGGCATTTCATTCAGGAAGCAGGGTGATGTGGATGCCGCGATCGCAGCAGGCGGAAAAACACTGGACGTAACTTATCAGACACCTTACCAGTCGCACAGTGCAATGGAACCCCTTAATTGTGTGGCCCATTATCAGCAGGATAAACTGGAAATCTGGGGGCCGATACAGGCACCGGAATGGGTACAGGAATTTGTTGCCAGGGAACTGCAGATGCCTAAGGAAAAAGTCACGGTAAACATGACCTTTCTGGGCGGGGGCTTCGGTCGTAAAGCATTTATGGATTATCCGCATGAGGCAGCTGTAATTTCTAAAGAAATCAATGCGCCCGTACAGGTTGTTTGGACCAGGGAGGATGACGCCACGCAGGGGCCTTATCGCCCCGGTATGTCTTATCGCTGCCAGGGAGCATTGAACAATGGAAATATTACAGCCTTAAAATTCAGGATGACAGGTCAGAATACAGATACCTGGCAGGCTGGAAAGCGCGCTGAAGTTGCAAATGAAAGTACAGCGGAGAGTTTCCTTGTTCCTTATTATGAAAGCATCAAAAATATCAGCTTCGCAGAAGTTCCCTTTGAGACTCCGATACCTCCGATGTGGTGGCGATCGGTTTATGCATCAACAAATGGTTTTGCTTATGAAAGCTTTTTGGATGAGATGGCACACGCCGCGGGCAAAGATCCGCTGGCTATCCGGAGAGCGTACTTAAAAGATGAACGCTGCCAGCAACTGATTAACAAGCTGGAGGAAGTGTCCGGATGGAAAAACAGGAAAAAAAATGAAGGGTATGGTGTGGCGATTACTGAATGTTTTTCAAGCACAGTAGGCCAGGTAGTTAAAGTTTCAAAAGGAACCGACGGAAAGATAAAAATTGACCAGGTATGGGCGGTCATGGATTGCGGGTGGTATGTGAACCCGGATATTATTCAAGCGCAGGTTGAAGGTAGCATAGTAATGGCGCTCGGTGCGGCTACTATTCATGAGATCACCTTTAAAGACGGCCTGGTAGAACAACGTAATTTTTATGACTATAAGATGCCAAGGATCACTGATATTCCACCAATAAAGGTATTTATTATGGAAAATGATGCAGATGCAGGCGGTGTGGGAGAGCCGGGTTTACCAGCCTTCGCCCCTGCCCTGACGAATGCTATTTTTGATTTGACCGGAAAAAGGATCAGAAAGCTACCTTTTAATCTGGGAGAAGTTTAATTTAATTATCCGGCATTACTTGTGGTACAAGAAATGCCGGATATTTTGATGTCCGATCTTCCATTAGGAACGGTTATTGAATTGCTCTGATTTTCCGCAGCCAGACCTTTACTTCGGTCTCGGCCTGTTTTTCTTTTGCACCTTCCATTACAAATAAAATTCCGTCTCTTTCTATTCCCCCTTGTATGGAAAATCCTTCAAGCACAGTGCTTTCAGGGCAGAGTTGTTTTACAGTGTCGAAAGTACTGCCGATTCCGTAACCAGCATTTGTATTAAACGGAACAATGGTTTTACCAGCCAGATTGTATTGTTTTAAAAAGCTTTTCATAGGTGGAGGCAGTTGCATTCCCCAGGTAGGAAACCCGAGATAAATTACGTCGTACTGACCTATGTTGTCAATTCTTGTTTTGAGCGGCGGCAAAAAGCCTGCAGAATTTTCACTGGCAACCTGGTCTACAATACTTTTATAGTTTTCAGGATATGGATTTACCAGTTCCAAAGCAACCATTTCCCCACCCACATTCTTTTGAATAATCCGCGCAA
>Ga0247805_1000543_pt1 | contig 19393 bp, 20 predicted proteins | sample UWRJL044104R1_FD_180930 | JGI IMG/M metagenome (GOLD analysis project Ga0247805, IMG submission 180930) | Plant litter microbial communities from Arlington Agricultural Research Station in Wisconsin, United States - UWRJ-L044-104R-1 | ecosystem: Environmental > Terrestrial > Plant litter >... | reverse complement strand
TACTACTTTTGCTAAAGTACTCATTAATGCTGTAGTCAAAGCAGGAGAACCTTCGTATACATCTGGTGCCCAGAAATGGAACGGTACAGCGGCAATTTTGAAAAGCATTCCAATAAAAATTAAAACGATACCTATTGGGAACCAAATTGGTAATTCGGCAGAACGGGATAATTCGCTAATTTCAACAATATCAAAAGTTCCCATTGCACCATAAATCAAACAAATTCCAAAAAGAAGAATTCCTGAAGCAAAGGATCCCATCAGGAAATATTTCAAACCAGCTTCGTTACTTTTAATGCTCAATCGGTTGCTGGAAGCCAAAACATACAAAGCAATAGATAAAACTTCGATTCCTAAAAAGAACATCGCTAAGTTTCCAAAAGAAACCATAGCAATAGCTCCAGCTAATAAGAATATTTTTATGGCAATAAAATCGGAGATTTTAGTTTGATTTCCTTCATAAAATTTATGTCCTAAACTCACTAAGAAAATAGTAAGGATGATAAATAATCCTGAAAATGCCGAAGAAAATTTACTTACAACAATCATATTGTTATAGTAAAAATTAGGAGCAGCATTATATTCAGATATATCTAATCCAAGCACCGCCAATAATCCAATAACGACTACTGGAATGATGGCTTTTCTAGCATCAAAAATTTCAAATAAAAGGCATAAAATACCTAATCCTATTATTGCTATTAATGTATTCATATTTTATTTTGTGATTCAGGATTTGAGTTTGTAAAAACGCAAATCTTTAGTTTGAATTTAATTTTTAATATTATTGAATTCTATTTAATGTTCTTAAAATCTGATCCAAACTAGGATTGATTAACTCATTAATTGGTCTTGGATACAATCCAAAAAAGAAAATAACCGCAATGATAATTACCAAAACTAAGGTTTCATGTAAAGTTACATCGGCAAATACCTTTGTATTAGTCTCTCCAAGCATTACTTGCTGGTACATTTTCAACATATAATAAGCTCCTAATATAATTGTGGTTCCACCTAATACGGCAAACCAAACGTTAATTTGATACAAGCTATATAGTACAGTAAATTCTCCAACAAAGTTAAAAGTAGTAGGCAAGGCTACCGAAGCCAAAACCAAAATCATAAACAAAGAGGCAAATTTTGGTGCTTGTGAACGAATGCCACCCATTTCGGCAATCACTCTGGTATCGAATCTTCTATAAATGATTTCTGCTGCAAAGAACAATCCCACTACAACAAAACCATGCGAAATCATTTGTAAAACGGCTCCACGCAATCCGTCAATGTTTAAAGTATAACAACCAGCTGCAATTAATCCAACGTGTGCCAATGATGAGTAAGCCAATAATTTTTTCAAATCTTTTTGTCTTAAAGCTACTATCGAACCGTAGATTACACCTGCAATTCCTAAACCGATTAATATTGGTAAATACGTTTTTGACGCAATTGGTGTAATAGGCAATTGCCAACGCAGTACGCTATACAATCCCATTTTTAACATGATACCAGATAAAAGCATAGTTCCCACTGTTGGTGCTTTTTGGTACACTTTTGCCTGCCAGGTATGGAAAGGAATAATTGGAATTTTGATTGCATAAGCTAAAAAGAACGCCCAGAAAATCCAGAATTGTTCCATTCGGCTTAATTCAACTTTGTATAAATCCTGTAGCATGAAACTACCTGCTTTTTGGTATAAATAAACAAAAGCAATTAGCATGAACAAAGATCCTGCAAGCGTGTAGATAAAGAATTTAACTACTGCTTTTTTACGTTCTTCAACTTCTCCATTACCCCAAATTAAAGCAATAAAATAAATAGGAATTAATGATAATTCCCAGAAGATGTAGTATAAAAGTCCATCAGATGCTAAGAAAGTCCCTGTCATAGCAAATGACATAAACAAAATTAAAGCATAAAACGATTTAGCATTTTTATATTCATTTCCAAAAGAAGAATAAATAATCAAAGGAGTCAATGCCGAAGTCAATAATAACATTATTAATGACAATCCATCGGCAGTTAAGGAGTAAGAAACCAAAGGTTTGTTGATCCAAAATTTAAAAAAACTAATATTCTCTCCTGAATTATAACTATTCAACAAGGCAATTGATATTCCTAAAGCAACTAAGCTGAATAATAATGCCACTTTTGAAGCTAGCTTATCACCTGCAAAATAAGTAGCAAATGCGCCAACAAGAAGTATAATTAATAGTAGTGATACGTTCATGATATAAAATTATTGAGCTAAAAATAAATAAGTTAGTATGGCACTAAGTCCTAAAACAAATACAAACAAGTAAAAACCAATACTTCCTGTTTGTAATTTCTTTCCTTGGTAACTTAATTCGTTGGTTACTTTTCCTAATCCAAAAACCAAAGATGATAAAGAAGTTTCGATATAATCTCTAAAGAATCTAGACAAGCCATTGATTGAATTTACAAAGATTACATTGTAAATCTCATCTACATAATATTTGTTGTAAAGTACTTTTGAAAAACCTGTAATTTCGGCATCTTCTGCTGGAACCTGGTTTTGTTTGATGTATTTTACAAAAGCAATTGTAATTCCAATGATTCCACCCAGTACAGCAATAGCCATTAAAGTGTATTCTGTTGTACCAAAATGATGTGCTTCATGCGCTTCTTTCGAAAATAAAGGCGCTAAATAACCATTCAACCAGCTATTTGTTGGCAAACTAATCAAACCACCAATAGTTGCTAAAATTGCCAATACAATAAGCGGAAAAGTAATTAATCCCGGGCTTTCGTGTAAATGAGATTTTTGGTGTTCAGTTCCTCTGAATTCTTTGAAGAAAGTCAAATACAATAAACGGAACATATAAAAAGCAGTCATTAACGAAGCTAGAGAAGCAATAACCCAAAGTGCTATGTTATGATGAAAAGCAGTCATTAAGATTTCATCTTTAGAGAAAAATCCTGAAAATGGAGGAATTCCTGAAATTGCTAAAGATGAAAGTAAGAAAGTAATAAAAGTGATTACCATTACTTTTTTCAATCCACCCATTCTACGCATATCTTGTTCGCCGTGCAAAGCATGAATTACTGATCCTGAACCCAAGAACAAACAAGCTTTAAAGAAAGCGTGCGTGATTACGTGAAATACTGCAATTTCATAAGCTCCAAAGCCTAGAGCCAAGAACATTAATCCCAATTGAGAAACGGTAGAATAAGCCAATACTTTTTTGATATCGGTTTGAACCAAAGCAATCGTTGCAGCAACTAAAGAAGTGACAGCACCAATAATAGCAATGATATTTTGTACTTCAGGAGCTAAATCAAATACATAATTTAATCTTGTAATCATGAAAATACCAGCAGTTACCATCGTTGCAGCGTGAATCAATGCCGAAACTGGCGTTGGTCCAGCCATCGCATCAGGCAACCAGGTGTATAATGGAATTTGAGCTGATTTTCCACATGCTCCAATGAATAAAGCAAATGCAGCAATCGAAATCATGGTGATGTCTAAATTACCAGAAGTAGCAATAGCTGTTTTTAAAGTAGTATAATCTAAAGTTGAGAATAGAGAACCAATGATAAAAATACCAATTAACAATCCTAAATCTCCTATTCTGTTCATGATGAAAGCTTTTTTAGCCGCATCATTGTATTCTTGATTTTTATGCCAAAATCCGATAAGCAAGTAAGAACAAAGTCCAACGCCTTCCCATCCGATGAATAGTACTAATAAGTTGCTTCCAATAACTAAAGTAATCATGAAGAAGATAAACAAATTCAGGTAAGCAAAGAACTTATGCATATTCTCATCATCATGCATATAGCTGATAGAGTAGAGGTGAATTAAAGAACCAATTCCAGTTACAAAAAGCAACCATAAAATAGATAATTGGTCTAACAGGAAACCAAAATTCACATGAAAATTACTAATTTGAATCCAATTGAATAATTCAATTTGGACTGCTTCTTTAGTTTCGTTGATTTGCAAGAAAAAAACAAGAGTAGCAACAAATGAAACAGCAACAGTAAGAGTTCCAATAATTCCAGAAGCCGATTTTCCAATCTTTTTCCCAAGGAAAATATTAAATAAAAATCCTAAAAAAGGAGCTAATAATAAGAGTAAAGCTAAATTCGTATTCATTATCGTTTATCCTTTTAAGTTTTTTAAATTATTAATATCAATCGAACCTAAATTTCTAAAAATCGATACCAAAATCGCTAAACCTACAGCAACTTCAGCCGCAGCTACAGCCATAGAGAAAAACACAAATATTTGTCCTTGTGCATCCTGATGATAGGTCGAAAATGCCACGAATAAAAGATTTACTGCGTTTAACATAATTTCGATCGACATAAATACGATGATGGCATTTCGTCTGTATAAAACTCCAAATACTCCAATACAAAAAAGTATTACAGAAAGGAAGATATAGTTCTCGATACCTATTTCATTTAAAATATTAGTCATTTTATTTCTCCGTTTTTTCTTTTTTAGACAATAATACAACTCCAATCATCGCTGTTAAAAGCAAGATAGAAGCAAATTCAAAAGGAACCATGTATTCATTTAATAAAACACGTCCTAAAACCTTTATAGATTGATAATCTTCTCCAGTAGCAATATATTCTCCTTCAATAGGCTTTGAATTGATGAATATCAAAATCAAAACAATACAGATTAAACAAAAAGAAACAATAGCTCCTAATCGCGTAATACGAGGTTTATGAACTTCATTTTGCTTATTCAAATTCATCAACATAATCGTAAATAGGAACAAAATCATAATGGCTCCCGAATAAACAATAACATGAACAATAGCTAAAAACTGAGAATTCAATAGTAAATAATGTCCGGCTATAGTAAAAAAGCAAATTACTAGGTAAAGCGCACTATGGATAGGATTTCTGCTAAATATTGCCAAGAAAGCCGTAATTAACGTAATAAACGATAAGAAACAAAATATAATTTGTACAGGAGTTGCGTTAGCAAAATCAGGAATATGTATCATTTAGTTAGCGTTATTAAGTTGAGCATTTTTGATAGCCATATCTAACGGCATCACTAATCTATCTTTTCCAAAAATAAAATCTTCTCTTTCATAACTAGAAGGAACTAATACTTTTGAAGTAGTCAAATAAATAGCGTCTTTAGGACAAGCTTCTTCGCACAATCCACAAAAAATACAACGCAACATATTAATCTCATATATTGAAGCATATTTTTCTTCTCTGTATAAATGTTTTTCATCCGCTTTGCGTTCAGCAGCTTTCATAGTAATGGCTTCTGCAGGACAAGACAAGGCACACAATCCGCAAGCAGTACAGTTTTCTCTTCCTTGTTCATCGCGTTTCAACATGTGCTGACCACGATATACTGGACTCATAGTACGTACTTGTTCTGGATACTGAATGGTAACCTTTCTTGAAAACAAGTGTTTCAACGTAATGATTAACCCTTTTACAATTGCAACAAGATACAAACGCTCTAAAAAAGTCATCTCTTTATTAGAGACTTGTACTTTTCTTCCCGATAAGGATATGGTTTCTATTGACATCTTTATTTTATTTTTTTATTTGAAGCTAATCCTGCTTTCCGCTATATCTTTAATTTTTCAAAGAAAAAAATTAAAGGATATCGCTTCAATCAGGGCTAGTGGTACTCTTTGCTTATTTAAAATCCTAAAAATACTGCTAATTCGTGTCTTAAAATTACAATTCCTGTAATCACAATATTAAGAATCGATAGCGGAATTAATATTTTCCATCCTAAATTCATCAATTGATCGTATCTAAATCTTGGAATAGTCCATCTTACCCACATATAGAAAAAGATGAAGAAACATATTTTTGCAAATAATACTCCAATTCCTATTACGTTTGCCAAATTCACTCCCCAGTTTTCTACTGCCCAACTCATTCCAGGATAGTTATAACCTCCAAAGAATAAAACAGCCAGAATAGTAGAAGAGATAAACATACTTGCATATTCAGCAAATAGATAGAATCCCATTTTCATCGATGAATATTCTGTATGATAACCACCAATTAATTCACTTTCGCATTCCGCTAAGTCAAATGGAGTTCTGTTCGTTTCTGCAAAAGAACAAATCAAAAAGATTAAGAACGAAAGCGGTTGGTAAAAAACATTCCAGCTCATTCCAGATTGTTGGAAACTAATTTCTCTTAAGCTTAAAGTTCCTGTCATCATTAATAATGCAATCAAGGACAATCCCATAGCAATTTCATAAGAAACCATTTGGGAACCTGCACGAACCGCTCCCATCAAAGAGAACTTATTATTCGAAGCCCATCCTCCAATCATGATGCCGTAAATACCAATAGAAAGAATCGCCAAAATGTATAATAAGGCATTGTCAATATCAGCGGCTTGCAGGATAATATCTCTTCCAAAAAGATGAAATTTATCTCCCCACGGAATTACTGCACTGGTCATTAAAGCCATACTCATCGAAATTGCCGGACCTACAAAAAACAAAAATCGGTTTGGTGTATCAGGCTCAAACTCTTCTTTGGAAAATAATTTTAAACCATCAGCAAGTGGCTGTAAAAGTCCACCTTTTCCAGCTCTGTTGGGACCAATACGATCTTGTAACCAGGCTGCAACTTTTCTTTCTGCAAGTGTAGAATACATTGCCATAACCATTGTAATGGCAAAGACAACCAGAATGATAACACTTTTTTCTATAATAATTGTACTATCCATTTTTTATAGATTACCATTTTTAAATTCGTCTTGCTCTTCTTTATTCAAAGGGATAGCAGTCATACTGATTTTTTTACGGTCTTGCTCTCTTCCTTTTAGAATTCCTTCTTCGGTAGCAATATGAACTGTATCTAATTTTTGAGTATAATTATTTTGATTGATAACCGAATCTTTGTCGAATTTTCTTGGTCCTTCAATTACCCAATCCGCTGGGTCTTTGTGGTCAAAACGACATTCGTTACAAATAAAATCTTCTACTTCGTGGTATTGATCTTTACGTCCGGTAACTCTTTGTATTTCATTTCCAAACATCCAAACCGTAGTTTTTCCGCAACATCCCGGAGTAGTACATTCTCTGTGAGCGTTGAAAGGTTTGTTGAACCAAACTCTCGATTTGAAACGGAATGTTTTATCAGTCAATGCTCCTACAGGACATACATCAATCATATTTCCTGAGAATTCATTGTCTATAGCTTTAGAAATACAAGTCGAAATATTAGCATGATCGCCACGGTCTAAAACTCCGTGAACTCTCTTGTCTGTTAATTGATCAGCCACTTGAACACAACGTTGGCATAAAATACAACGGTTCATGTGCAATTGAATATTTGGACCAATATCTTCTGGTTCAAATGTTCTCTTTTCTTCTATAAAACGTGTTTTTGATTTTCCGTGTTCAAAGCTTAAATCCTGCAAATCACATTCTCCAGCCTGATCGCAAATAGGGCAATCCAGCGGGTGATTGATCAATAAAAATTCAGTCACTGATTGACGTGCTTCGCGCACTCTGTCTGAATTTTTACTGTTGATTTCCATACCATCCATACATCCTGTTACACAAGACGCCATTAATTTAGGCATTGGTCTAGGATCGGCATCGCTACCTTTGGCAACTTCAACTAAACAACAACGGCATTTTCCACCGCTACCTTTTAGTTTAGAATAATAGCACATCGCAGGTGGAACTGATTCTCCTCCTATCATACGAGCCGCTTGCAAGATGGTTGTTCCTGCTTCAACTTCAATTTCTTGACCGTCTATTGTTACTTTCATCTTTCCTCTCCCCAACCCTCTCCAAAGGAGAGGGAGTCATTGGGTTAATTTTAAGTTATTACTTTCTCCAAACATTTCTCCCTTTAGGGAGGCTAGGTGGGGATTAAACTGTTTGTTTGCTTACCAAATGTCTTACTTTGTCAAAAGGTTCAGCAACAAAATGATTTCTGTTCTTTACTCTTTCTGGAAAACGAACATGGTATTCAAATTCTTCTCTAAAATGACGAATTGCTGCTGCCACTGGCCATGATGCTGCATCTCCAAGCGGGCAGATGGTGTTTCCTTCGATTTTAGATTGAATACTCCACAGCAAATCAATATCTTCTTCGCGACCCTGACCATTTTCAATACGCCACAATACTTTTTCTAACCATCCTGTTCCTTCACGACAAGGTGTACATTGTCCGCAAGATTCATGGTGGTAAAAACGAGCAAAATTCCAAGTGTTGCGTACAATACAAGCAGTATCATCATATACAATAAATCCACCAGAACCTAACATAGAACCTGTTGCGAATCCGCCATCACTTAAAGATTCATAAGTCATTAAACGGTCTTCGCCATTAGTAGTTTTAAAAATTAAATCGGCTGGTAAAATCGGCACTGATGAACCTCCTGGAACTAAGGCTTTTAAAGGTCTGTTTGAACTCATTCCTCCCAGATATTCATCTGAGTTCATAAATTCGTCTACGCTTAATCCTAATTCGATTTCGTAAACTCCAGGATTCTTAACGTGACCTGAAGCCGAAATTAATTTGGTTCCTGTTGATCTTCCAATGCCAATTTTTGCATAATCATCACCAGAATTGTTTACAATCCATGGCACTGCTGCAATTGTTTCTACGTTGTTTACCACTGTTGGGTTTGCCCAAAGTCCTGAAACAGCCGGGAAAGGTGGTTTGATACGTGGATTTCCTCTTTTACCTTCTAAGGATTCGATTAAAGCGGTTTCTTCTCCACAAATATAAGCTCCAGCTCCACAGTGAACGTGTAATTCTAAATCGTAACCTGTTCCTAGAATATTTTTTCCTAACCATCCTGCAGCTTTAGCTTCGGCAATGGCTCTTTCTAATATTTTAAAAACCCACATGTATTCTCCACGAATGTAGATATAAGAACGGTTTGCACCTAAGGCAAAACTAGAAGTAATCATTCCTTCAATCAATAAGTGAGGAATAAATTCCATCAAATAGCGGTCTTTGAATGTTCCTGGTTCTGACTCATCGGCGTTGCAAACTAAATGTCTTGGTTTTCCTGATTTTTTGTCAATAAAACTCCATTTCATTCCAGCTGGGAAACCTGCTCCACCACGACCACGAAGTCCTGATTTTTTCACTTCCTCAACCACTTCATCCGGAGTCATTGATTTCATGGCTTTTTCTACAGAAGCATAACCCCCATGTTGGCGGTATACTTCGTAGGTTTTAATCCCTGGAACTTTTATTTTGTCTAATAATATTTTTTTTGACATCTTATTTATCGTGTAATATTATTTTATTATCTCGGCAATCAGCAATAATCTGATCGATTTTTTCTCTAGTCAAATGTTCTTTGTAGAAATCACCTAATTGCATCATTGGAGCATAACCGCAAGCACCTAAACACTCTACACCTCTTACTTCAAAAAGTCCGTCAGCAGTAGTTTCGCCAATACCTACACCTAATTTTTCGCAGGTATAATCCATTAAATCTTCGGTTCCTCTTAGGCAGCAACATGAAGTTTGGCAAAATTCAAACATGTATTTCCCAATAGGTTTTAGGTTGTACATGGTATAGAAAGTAGCAACTTCATAAACTTCAATAGGCAATATTTCAAGAATTTCAGCAACCTTATCCATTAATGCAATGCTCAACCAGTTGTCGTGAGCATCTTGAACTTCATGCAAAACAGGCAATAAAGCTGATTTTTTCTTGTCTTCAGGATAATGACTAAGCAATTCATTGATGCGATTCATCAATGATTCCGTCATATTTATTTCTTGTTTGTAATGTTTTCTTTCCATTTTTCTCTTAAATCTGAAATCTAAAATCGTTAATCAGCAATCTGAAATCCTTATGCGTCTAATTCCCCAGCAATTACATTTAAACTGGATAAAATAACAATGGCATCTGATAACAATGCACCTTTTATCATTTCTGGATAAGATTGGTAGTAAATAAAACAAGGTCTTCTAAAGTGAAGTCTGTATGGTGTTCTACTTCCGTCAGTAACCAAATAGAATCCTAATTCTCCATTTCCTCCTTCTACCGGATGGTAGATTTCGGCAACTGGAACAGGAACTTCTCCCATTACAATTTTGAAATGATAGATTAAAGATTCCATATTGTTGTAAACATCTTCTTTTGGAGGCAAATAATAATCTGGAACTTCAGCATGATATTCATTTCCTTCTGGCATTTTGTCTAATGCTTGACGAATAATGCTTAAACTTTCCCAAACTTCTGCATTACGAACACAAAAACGATCGTAAGTATCTCCCGATTTTCCTACTGGAACTTTAAAATCAAAATCCTCGTAAGAACTGTAAGGTTGCGCTACACGAACATCATAATCAACACCTGTAGCACGTAAATTTGGACCAGTAAAACCGTAAGCCATTGCTTTTTCAGCAGAAATAGCACCAACATTTACTGTTCTGTCTATAAAAATTCTATTTCTTTCAAATAGGTTTTCAAATTCTTTCCAGGCAACTGGGAACTCTTCTAAGAAAACATCTAGTTTTCTAAAAGCTTCTGGAGACCAGTCTCTTTCAAAACCACCAATTCTTCCCATATTTGTTGTTAAACGAGCACCACAAATCTCTTCATAGATTTCGTATACTTTTTCTCTAAATTGGAAAACATAAAGGAAACCAGTATATGCACCGGTATCAACTCCTAAAATAGAATTACAAATTAAGTGATCCGTAATTCTTGCCAATTCCATTACAATGACTCTTAAATATTGGGCTCTTTTAGGAACTTCAACACCTAGTAATTTTTCTAATGTCATCCACCATCCCATATTGTTGATAGGAGAGGAGCAATAGTTCATACGGTCAGTAAGAGGAGTAATTTGGTAAAACGGACGGTTTTCGGCAATTTTTTCGAAAGCTCTGTGAATGTAACCAATAGTTGGTTCAGCATCTAAAATTCGTTCCCCATCCATCAATAGAATATTTTGGAAAATTCCATGAGTAGCCGGGTGAGTCGGACCTAAATTCAAGATAGAAAGCTCGTTTCCGTCTTCATTTAGTTGCTCTTTGATTATTTTAGCATAGCGATGCTCTGGTGGTAATAATAGTTCTGACATTTATAGAATGTGAAAAATTATATATTGTTTTTTTAGCAATTGTCTACTGTTCTACCGAAGAAACGGTCGTCTTTATCAGTTCTTCCGCCGTCTTCCATTGGGAATTCTTTACGCATTGGAAAAGAAATCATTTCATCCATATTCAAAATACGTTTCAATTGTGGATGACCAATAAAATTCACACCGAAGAAATCATACGTTTCTCTTTCCATCCAATTAGATGATAAGAAAATATTTGATATTGTTTTTATTTCTGGATTTTCACCGTTGATAAAAGCTTTAATTCGAATGCGTTTGTTTTCATACCAATTGTGCATGTGATATACCACTGCAAATTGTCTTTCTACTGGATTATCTGGATAATGAACACCACATAAATCAGTTAAAAAATGAAAACGTAAATCAAGATCGTTTTTTAAGAATAAAATGATAGCGGTATTATTACTAGCATTGATTTCGAAAGAAAAAATATCTCTTTCCTCCTGGAAATTAAATACATCTCCACCGAAAGTTGCGGCTAATTTTTCTTGTATAGCTGTGTTTTCTAATGCCATTTTATTTGATATTATAAGAAGCTAATAATTCTTGATACTCTGGCGAACTTCTTCTTCTTACCGATTCTGTTTTTACTAATTCTTGTAATTTCATCACACCATCAACAATTTGTTCTGGTCTTGGCGGACATCCTGGAACGTAAACATCAACTGGAATTACTTTGTCAATTCCTTGTAGAACTGAGTAAGTATCGAATATTCCACCTGATGAAGCACAAGCTCCAACAGCAATTACCCATCTAGGTTCAGACATTTGTTCGTAAACCTGACGTAAAATAGGAGCCATTTTTTTAGAAATAGTTCCCATTACTAATAACATATCAGCTTGACGAGGAGAAAAACTTACACGCTCAGAACCAAAACGCGCCAAGTCATAATGAGATGCCATAGTGGCCATGAATTCAATACCGCAACAAGAAGTTGCAAAAGGCAACGGCCAAAGAGAATTGGCACGAGCCAATCCTACTACATCATTTAGTTTTGTGGCAAAAAAACCTTCACCTACAACACCTTCAGGAGGGGCAACCATATTTATTTTTGAATCGCTCATTTTATAAAAGTTATGAGTTATGAGTTATGAGTTCATAACTTAAATTTAAAATCAATTTTTTAATTTCAAAACCTTCTTGTTCCCTTTAAGGGTTAGGGGTTTATTCCCATTCAATAGCTTTCTTTTTGAGGATATAGAAAAAACCAACCAAAAGCAAAGCCATGAAAATGATCATTTTAAACATTCCTTCTAATCCAAGTTCTTTGAAGTTAATGGCCCAAGGATAAAGGAAAATTACTTCGATATCAAATAATACGAACAAGATAGCTACAAGGAAATATTTTACTGAGAATGGAATACGAGCATTACCTACAGATTCAACTCCGCACTCAAAATTTTTATCTTTTATAACGGAATTTCTTTTAGGTCCTAATTTTCCAGAAATAATGATAGTAGCTACTACAAACCCGATTACAAGCATTGCCTGCATAAGAATTGGGAAATAATTGAATTGATCAGATTGCATATATAATGTATTTTGTGCTAAAATAAGTCACAAAGATATACTTCAATGTTATAAATCACAAGCAGACTTACAAAATTAGTGCTTGGTTTTAAGGGGTATTTCTGTAGTTTTTAATGATTATAAATAAGGTTTTTATGAGTTTCTTAAAAAAATCTAAAAATTTAACTTTTAATTATAAAAAAAGCGTCCCGATACAATCGGGACGCTTTTGAGCATTTGTAACAAAAAAAATATTTTGTTTAGATTACTGCAACTTTAGCAGCAACTTTTCCTTTTCTTCCTTCTTCTTCTTCATAGCTAACTCTGTCACCTTCGCGTAATTCTTCCGCGTTGATTCCTGAAGCGTGAACAAAAATGTCTTTTCCTGTTTCTTCGTCTGTAATGAATCCGTAACCTTTAGACTCATTGAAAAATTTAACTGTACCTGTACGCATTGTAATAGTAATAATAATTTATAATGAAGCAAATGTAACGTTTAATATAATACGAAAATCATTAATATTAATTTTTTTCATAAAATAATTGATATTCAGTCTATTCAAGGCTTTTCGAAAGGGATTTACTATAAATCCAACTGGATGTGTAATTCCTTTAATTGCGTGTTATCAATAGCTGATGGAGCATCAATCATCACATCTCTTCCTGAATTATTTTTAGGGAAAGCAATGAAATCACGAATGGTTTCCTGACCACCTAAAATAGCTACTAAGCGATCCAATCCAAAAGCCAATCCTCCGTGTGGTGGTGCTCCAAACTGAAAGGCGTCCATCAGGAATCCGAATTGTGCTTTTGCTTCTTCTTCACTGAAACCTAAATATTTAAACATTAATTGTTGTGTTGCTTTATCATGAATACGGATAGAGCCACCTCCAATTTCGTTTCCGTTCAAAACCATGTCATAAGCATTAGCACGAACTTTTCCTGGTTCGGTTTCTAACAGTTGCATGTCTTCTGGTTTAGGAGAAGTAAACGGGTGGTGCATGGCGTGGTAGCGACCACTTTCTTCGTCTAGTTCTAACAATGGGAAATCAACTACCCAAAGTGGAGCAAACTCAGCAGGATTGCGCAATCCTAAACGAGTGGCTAATTCCATTCTTAAAGCACTTAGTTGCGCTCTGGTTTTGTTAGCTGGTCCAGAAAGTACAAAAATCATGTCGCCTGCTTTAGCGCCAGTAATTTTTGCCCAATTAGCCAAATCTTCTTGATCGTAAAATTTATCTACTGATGATTTGAAAGTACCGTCTTCGTTGCATTTTGCATATACCATTCCTGATGCACCTACTTGTGGACGTTTTACCCAGTCAATTAAGGCATCGATTTCTTTTCTGGTATAATTTCCAGCTCCTGGAACAGCAATTCCTACTATCAATTCAGCAGCATTGAAAACTGGGAATTCTTTATGTTGTGCAAATTCGTTAAGTTCTCCAAATTCCATCCCAAAACGAATGTCTGGTTTGTCATTTCCGTAAGTTTTCATCGCATAATCGTAAGTGATGCGAGGAAATTTATCTACATCAATTCCTTTTATTTCTTTTAACAAATGACGAGTCAGTCCTTCGAAAATATTTAAAATATCTTCTTGTTCTACAAATGCCATTTCGCAGTCAATTTGTGTAAATTCTGGTTGTCTGTCGGCACGTAAATCTTCGTCACGGAAACATTTCACAATTTGGAAATATTTGTCCATTCCACCTACCATCAATAATTGTTTAAAAGTTTGTGGCGATTGTGGTAACGCATAAAATTGTCCTTCGTTCATTCGGGAAGGAACAACAAAATCTCTGGCTCCTTCAGGAGTCGATTTGATTAAATACGGAGTTTCAACTTCGCAGAAATCCAAATCAGATAAATATTTACGTACTTCCATTGCCACTTTGTGACGGAAAAGCAAGCTGTTTTTTACCGGATTTCTTCTGATATCTAAATATCGGTATTTCATTCGGATGTCTTCACCACCATCCGTTTCATCTTCAATTGTGAAAGGCGGAGTCAAAGCAGCATTTAAAATATTCAATTCAGAAACTAAAATTTCGATTTCACCCGTAGGAATGTTTTTGTTTTTAGCTTCTCTTTCTATAACTGTTCCCTTAACCTGAATTACAAATTCACGTCCAAGGGTTTTTGCTAATTCGAATACTGATTGTTCAGTACGACTTTCGTCGAAAATTAATTGAGTTATTCCATAACGGTCTCTCAAATCGACCCAATTCATGAATCCTTTATCACGTGATTTTTGAACCCAACCAGCAAGGGTAACTTCGGTATTAATGTTTGAGGCGTTCAATTCGCCACAATTATGACTTCTGTACATTGAAAGAGTTTTTTAGATTGCAAAAGTAAAAACAAAAATCAACTTAATCTCAAAAAACTATTCAGCTTGATGAAATATAAATCAAGATATTTTGTTGCTGAGTTTTTTTATAAGCAATTTCTTTATATTTGAATTTTAAATAAAATAGTTATGAGAAAAATATTTTTAATGTTTTTGATGTTTGTTTGTTCGTACGGAAGTTTTGGACAAGTTAATGAATATGCCAAATTTGAAGCGGATATTGCTAATTTGAATGATCCTATTTATATTTTGATGAAAGACAAGGTAATCAAAAAAATTATAAAAAACAGCGATGGCATTTACAAGGATACGTTGAAAGTGACAAAAGGAAATTACAGATTGTTTGATGGTAAGCAATATGTATTTGTTTTTCTTGATAATAAATCGGATTTAAAATTAAAAATGGATGCTAATAATGTTGATCAAACTATTCTGTTTTCTGGAGTTGGTTCTGAAATGAATAATTATTTAGCACAATCTGCAATAGCGAATAAAAATATTAATTTTTCAGCATTCATGATGGCTGATGAAATTACATTAAAAACGAAATTTGAGGAGTTGAAGCAATCTGATATAGCAAGGGTAGATAAGTATATTTTAGATCCACAAACTAATGCTATTATGAAAAATGGAAAAGATGTTCAGTATGCTAAAATGTTGGAGGTAATTAATAAAAATAAGGAAAAACTAGCCCTGAGTAAAAATGAACGTGAGTTAAAAAATGCCGAATTGAATAAAATGAACGGAATGCAATCTCCGAGTTTTAATTATCGAAATTACAAAGGGAATAAAACAAAATTAGAAAGTTTCAAAGGGAAATATGTGTATATCGATATTTGGGCAACTTGGTGTGGACCTTGTGTGCGAGAAATTCCATTCTTGCAAAAGGTAGAGGAGAGGTATCACGATAAAAATATAGTTTTTGTTAGTATTTCTATAGATAAACAAGCGGACTTTAGTAAATGGGAAAAAATGGTAAAGGAGAAAAATTTAGGAGGAGTCCAACTTATTGCAGATAACGATTGGAATTCTGATTTTGCTAAAAGTTTTGCAGTGACGAGTATTCCTAGATTTATTTTGATAGATCCTAGTGGTAAAGTTGTTAAAGCTGCTGCAGAAAGACCTTCCAATCCAGAATTATTGAAAGAATTAGATAATCTTGTAAAATAGTATATAATTACCCAAAATAGCTCTCTTAATTAGGACTGGAGTAAAAGCATTTGCCCTTGTCTCGAATTTCCAATGTTAAGTTTTTATTCAATGTTATTAAATTGTTACCAAATTGTTTTTTAAATGTAAATTAATATCTAAATTTGATAAAAGAAACACCGTAAAATTTTACATTATGAAAAAATATATAATTATCGGAGCATTATTAATCACAGGAATGATTTTTGCCCAAACACCAAAACCGCAATTAGAAGCTGTTGGAAACAAAGTAAAAGCAACTTATTTTCATGAAAATGGAAAAGTACAACAAGAAGGTTTTTATAAAAACGGAAAATTAGATGGAAAATGGACATCTTATGATAAAGATGGAAACAAATTAGCGATTGCTGAGTACAAAAAAGGAGAGAAAGTAGGAAAATGGTTTTTCTGGAATGAATCTACTTTAAGTGAGGTAGATTATGCTAATAACCAAGTTGCTTCTGTCAAAAATTGGAAAAAGCAAGCAATTGCTAACGTGGATTAAATTTAAAATTGTTAATTTAAAAAAGGCTTTTCCAGATTTGGAAAAGCCTTTTTTAATGTTCTATTTTTTTGTTTTACCGTTTTTTAGTTTTAAAGTAGCATATAATGTTATCGCTGAAAGAATAATCCAAAACACATCTACTATAAAAGATTGAAATTGATTGTTGCTGTATGCAATCCAAAACCAGTTTCCTGTTTTAATTCCGTTAGTAATCGGAATTAAAAAACCAAGAATACTTCCTGAAAGCAAACAAAACTGATTGGTAAAACGATTGTTTTTCTTTAGAATAAAAAAGATAGTCAATAGCAACCAGCTAATAAAATATACCGAATAGGTATTGCTTTGCCCTAAAGGATACCAAACTTTAGCAACAATAAAGGTGAAGGCTGTAACTGGAAACATACTCAAACAAATGGCTAAGTAAATACGAACCACGCCTTCATTGAATCGCCTTTTTTTCTCAGGCATATTTTTCTTGTCTCTGGCAACAAGCCAAATCATAACTCCCGAAATAATTACATAACAGCTTAAAATTCCTAATACAAAACTGATGATTTTTAATCCGTAACCACCATAATCTCCAAAATGGATGCGGTATAAAATGTTTTTCACACTGTCTAAATAAGTAGTTTCAGTTATAGGATCTTTTTTAGAAACTACTTCGCCAGTGGCAACTTTATAGACCATTTCACCAATACCAGTAAACTTTTTGCCATAGTCAATTTCGCCTTTAACTAAAACATGCATGTTGGCATCGCCATAGTTTTGAATTTCTACACGGGTGATATTAAAAGCGTCCCAGTTTTTTTTAGTAGCCGCAACCATTTCATTAATACTGAAAGATTTAGTTATAGCTTTATTTTCGAATGGATAATCAGTACCTGAATATTGTAATTCTTTGTATAATTTATCCTGATCTCCTTGGTACAACAATTGAACACTAGGTGCTACAATTACTAATTTAATCATGAAAAAAGCACCGGTAACGGCATACACAAATTGAAAAGGCAATCCTAGCATTCCCAAAGAAGTATGTGCATCAGTCCACCAGGTCTTTAGTTTTTCCCTTGGGCGGAAAACATAAAAATTAGAGACGATTTTTTTCCAATGCACTAAAACTCCTGTTACAATTGCAAATAGAAAAAACAAGGCAATAAATCCAGATAAATAATAACCATAAGGGTAGGGGATTTGTGCCAGGAAATGCAAACGATAAATAAATTCACCTAAATTATAGGAGTCTTCATAAGTAGTCGTCTTGTAAGTCGAATTATTTAAAATCAGATATTGTGATTCTTTTGCTTTTTTAGAAGCCAGACTGTCTTTTGAAGCTTCTAAAGAAGTACCTACGCTATGCTCATTTTGAGGTTGGTAAAAACTAATTTTTCTGCCATGCAAAACATAAGCAGTATCTAATACTTTTAAGGCTTCATCAAAATCCAATTGTATTTTATCACTTACCGAAGTGGTTTCGCCACTTTCCCAACTAGCAATATCTTCTTTAAAAAAAGAAAATGAACCCGCGAAAAAAATCACATATAAAACCACACTAATAACGATGCCGCTAACAGTATGGGTATGGAAAAAGATGTTGTAATTTCTATTATTCATGGTTTATTTTGCTATCGGATTATAGGTTTGACCTAAATAAAGTATTCCTAAAAAAAGAAGGCTGATTCCTAAATAGATTAACCAAATTTTCCAGCCATTTTTAGATAAGAATGCTACTACCATAAGTGCTACCCAAAGAATAAAACCGCTAAAAGCCATTGTTATCATAATGTTGGCTCTGTCAAACCAACTGGCTAGTGCTAAATGAAAGCTGATAGAAACCAAATAACCGCCTAAAATTGCTGCGGTTATTTTGGCAAAGCGTTGCCATTTGGATTGCGTTAAATATTTTGGATTTGCTGGCATGTTTTCTAATTATAGTATTCGATTAAAGTAGCCACTGTAAAAAGTATAATAACAAATGATGGTTTTATAATTTTTAATGGACTTAAGATAATTATCAAGCTTCCGATGGTCATTAGTAAAATAAAAAATACTAAAGTTCCTGATCCCATTGCTTTTTCTAATAGCAAAAGGATAAAGGCACTTAACAATAGTAATAAACCAATGTACTTAGTAGGTTTAGTATTCTTTTTAATCCATAGTTCAAATCCTCTATCATACGAAACATAGGTTTTTTGTGAAGTATAATAAAGTGCGTAAAAACCAATAAATATCAGAAAACTTACAATTGAAATCATAACTTTTATATTTAGAATCAGCTTACTTGATAAACTCAAATAAGCTGATTTTTTTTTTTATTGTATTAAAATTTATAAGTAAAACTGGCTACAATAGCTCTTGGATCTTTAGGATGAATTGTTGACCATCCATCATAAATCTCTTTGTTTTCAATGTTATTTAATTTGACATTTACTCCAAATTTTTCAGCATTATAAAACAGCGATGCATTTAGTACCGTATATTCAGGAATTGTGAATGTTCCTGCTGTATTTCTATTCATAATCATATTGTCTCCAACATAATTTCCTCCAAAACCTAATCCAAAACCTCTTAAACCACCTGAAGTGAATTTATAACTAGCCCAAAGATTAGCCAGATTTCTAGGTCCCGCATTTTCAGATCTACGATTTACAAAATCGATATCTCCTTTTGTTAAAACAGCATCATTATAACTGTATCCAAAAACAATATTTAAACCATTAATTGGGTTGGCCACAAATTCTGCTTCAAAACCT
>Ga0247805_1000541_pt1 | contig 19484 bp, 16 predicted proteins | sample UWRJL044104R1_FD_180930 | JGI IMG/M metagenome (GOLD analysis project Ga0247805, IMG submission 180930) | Plant litter microbial communities from Arlington Agricultural Research Station in Wisconsin, United States - UWRJ-L044-104R-1 | ecosystem: Environmental > Terrestrial > Plant litter >... | reverse complement strand
TGGTGGCGGTTCGCCAATGGATATGATGGAAGAGTTTTTCGGCGGCGGTCGCGGTGGCAGAACTCAGCGTGCACCAAGAGCTGCATCTGGTTCCGGGGTAATTCTCACTCCTGACGGTTATATCGTGACGAATAACCACGTAGTGGAAAATGCAGAAAAGATCCAGGTAATTTTATCGGACAGACGTAAGGTTGAAGCCCGTGTAATTGGTAGAGATGCCAATACGGACCTGGCTTTGATTAAAGTTGATGCTTCTGATCTGCCAGTAGTGAAAATGGGTAACTCGGATAACGTACAGGTAGGTGAATGGGTTTTAGCAGTAGGTTTTCCACTGGATTTGCAAACTACCGTAACAGCAGGAATTGTGAGTGCTAAAGCACGCTCTATAGGTATTCTGGGCAGAGGACAACAGCCAACTGAAGAAGAGTATGAAGAATATCAACGTACTGGTAAAGTAAAACAAAGAACAAATAACTCCATTGAATCGTACATTCAGACTGACGCAGCGATTAACCCTGGAAACAGTGGTGGTGCATTGGTGAATGCAAATGGTGAGCTGGTGGGTATCAACTCTGCTATTGCCTCTCAAACAGGTACCAATGAAGGTTATGGTTTCGCTATTCCTGTAAATCTTGCGAAAAAGATTCTGGAAGACTTCAAAAAATATGGTAGTGTAAAACGCGGTTATGTAGGCGTAACCTTCCAGGAATTGAACGCAGATGCAGCTGAAGAACTAAAAGTAAGCGATGTAAGCGGATTGTATGTAAGTGATGTATTGCCAAATGGTGGTGGTGCTGCGGCAGGTATCCGTAAAGGTGATATTATCAAAAAAGTAGGCGGCAGAGAGATCTTTTCTTCTCCTGATCTGCAGGAAACAATCGGTCGTTTAAGTCCGGGTGATAAAGTGCAGCTGACCATTTCCAGAGACGGAAAAGAGCAGAACGTGGGGGTAACCCTGAAGGGCGACGAAAGCATAGGCAAACCAAGTACAGCTCTTGCCTCGCGTGCTACAGGAACAACCATCAGTAAACTGGGCGCATCATTTGCACCGGCATCTGCAGCTACCAAAGCGAAATATGGTGTTAAAAATGGTGTTGTTGTAACCGGAGTAGAACCGGGTAAGGCATTTGATAACCTTGACATCCCTAAAGGATTACTGGTAACAGCTATTAATGGTAAAGCGGTGAATAACGTAAGAGATATAGAAGCGGCTCTGCCGACCTCGAGAAGTGGTAAAACTACAGTATCGGGAGTAGGGCCAAATGGTAATTATACCTTCAGCTTCAACTAATATTTAAAAATGTAGATTTCCGGACGGGAAGTGGCAAATGTCGCTTTCCGTTTTTTTATGCAATTGATTGTAGCTGATCAGACTGCAATCGATAAGAATCAGCTTCAAAAGCGATTAGAACGTTTCTAAATAGATTTTAGAACTTGCATCTGTATAAATTAAGTCATTTATTAAATACTTTTGCAGGAATAGAACTCAAATATATAAATCTAATGGCTAGTTTCGGAAACGCTTTTTCCTCATCTATAGGAAAAAAACTAATAATGGGTATCACCGGCCTGTTTCTAATCTTATTTCTTATCGTGCATTGTTTCATCAATTCATTGATATTTCTGAATGACGGTGGTCTAACATTCAACCTTGGTGCTCATTTCATGGCAACCAACTGGTTAATCAGAGGATCTGAGATTATCCTGATGCTGGGTTTATTGGCTCACATTGTTCAGGGTCTGCGTTTAACCTTCCTGAACCAGGCAGCACGTCCTGTAAAGTATGCGGTAAATAACGGTAATGCAAACAGTAAATGGTATTCCCGCTCTATGGGATTGCTTGGAACACTGTTATTAATATTCCTGATTGTTCATTTGTCTAACTTCTGGGTGGTTTCCCGTTTTACCGGTATTCCTACTGAAGATGCAAACGGGCATGAGGATTTGTTCGCTGTAATGAAAGAGACCTTCCAGAATGTATGGATCGTGGTATTGTATGTATTGGCTATGGCTTCTTTGTTATACCACTTACTACACGGTTTTGCTTCTGCATTCCAGACACTTGGATGGAACCACAGAAAGTATTCTCCACTAATTAAAAGCGTAGGTGTCTGGTATTCAATTATCTTATCAGTCCTTTTCGCAGCCATGCCTGTAGCTATCTATACAGGTCTTATTAAATAAATTTCGAACGTATAACGCTAAATAAAATGGCAGATTTTAATGCAAATATACCGGAAGGGGAACTAACCGTAAAGTGGACCAAGTTAAGGTCTTCTATGCCTCTGGTTAACCCGGCCAATAAAAGAAGTATAGAAATTGTTGTAGTAGGTTCAGGACTTGCAGGTGCTTCGGCAGCTTCAACCCTTGCCGAAATGGGATATAAAGTAAAGGTTTTTTGTTTTCAGGATTCACCAAGACGGGCGCACTCTATCGCTGCTCAGGGTGGTATCAATGCGGCAAAAAATTATCAGAATGATGGTGACAGTGTTTACCGTTTATTCTATGATACAATCAAAGGTGGTGATTACCGTGCCCGCGAAGCTAACGTTCATCGTTTAGCTGAAGTAAGTACAAGTATCATCGATCAGTGTGTGGCTCAGGGTGTACCTCTGGCAAGAGAGTACGGCGGACTGCTGGATAACCGTTCATTCGGTGGTACACAGGTACAGCGTACGTTCTATGCAGCAGGGCAGACTGGTCAGCAGTTACTTCTTGGTGCTTACAGTGCGCTTGAGCGTCAGATTGGTATGGGTAAAGTAGAGATGTTTACCCGTCATGAAATGCTGGAAGTAGTGGTAATTGAAGGTAAAGCACGTGGTATTATTGCACGTAACCTGATCACCGGAGAACTGGAGCGTCATTTTGGTCATGCTGTTTTATTAGGTACAGGTGGTTATGGAAACGTATTTTACCTGTCTACCAATGCCATGGGAAGTAATGTTACTGCGGCATGGAAAGCACATAAAAAAGGAGCTTTCTTTGGTAATCCTTGTTTTACACAGATTCATCCTACATGTATTCCTGTTTCAGGAGATCACCAGTCTAAATTAACCCTGATGTCTGAGTCATTACGTAATGACGGACGTATCTGGGTGCCTAAAAAGAAAGATGATCAGCGTAAAGCTTCGGAGATTCCTGAAGATGAAAGAGATTATTATTTAGAACGTCGTTATCCTGCTTTTGGTAACCTTGTACCACGTGATGTGGCCTCAAGAGCTGCTAAAGAGCGTTGTGATGCCGGTTATGGTGTAGGTAAGTCTAAACTGGCTGTTTACCTTGACTTTGCTGCTAACACGGAGCGCTACGGACGTATTGAAGCTACTAAACACAATATTCAGAATCCGGATCATGCAACTTGCATGCGCCTTGGACGTGAAGTGGTAAAAGAGAAATATGGTAACTTGTTTGATATGTACGCGCAGATTACGGGTGAAGATCCATATGAATTGCCAATGCGTATTTATCCTGCAGTTCACTATACCATGGGTGGTTTATGGGTTGATTATAACCTGATGACAACTGTACCTGGATTATATGCATTAGGTGAGGCCAATTTCTCTGACCATGGTGCCAACCGCTTAGGGGCATCTGCTTTAATGCAGGGCCTGGCAGATGGTTATTTTGTAATCCCTTATACTATTGGGGCTTACTTATCAAAGGAACTGGCAACAAAACCAATTCCACTAGATCATCCTGCTTTTGTTGAGGCCGAAGCCAGTGTAAAATCTATCCTGGATAAGTTTATCAGCATCAAAGGAACCAAATCTGTCGATTTCTTCCATAAGAAACTGGGTCTGATTATGTGGGATAAATGTGGAATGGCACGTAATGCTAAAGGCTTAACTGAAGCAATTGCAGAAATCCAGCAGTTGCGCAGAGATTTCTGGAGCGATGTACGTGTTCCCGGAACCGCTGATGAATTCAATCCTGAACTGGAAAAAGCTGGTCGTGTGGCCGACTTTATCGAGCTGGGTGAACTGATGTGTATTGATGCATTAAACAGAAATGAATCTTGCGGAGGACACTTCAGGGAAGAATATCAGACTGAAGAAGGAGAAGCTTTAAGGGACGATGAAAACTACGCATATGTAGCTGCATGGGAATTTAAAGAAGGTGTGAAATTTGAGCTGCATAAAGAAGAGCTGAAATTCGAGAACATCAAGATTGCACAAAGAAGTTATAAATAATCTAGTACTAAAATCTCAATACCATGAGTACAGGAAATATGAATTTAACGCTGAAAGTTTGGCGTCAGAAGAATAACAAAGCCAAAGGTAATTTGGTGGATTATAAATTATCAGAAATTTCTCCTGATATGTCTTTCTTAGAGATGTTCGATGTTTTAAACGAGCAGCTGATTAACAAGGGCGATGAACCAATTGTGTTTGATCACGATTGCAGAGAAGGTATTTGCGGTGCATGTTCAATGTATATCAATGGAAGACCACATGGTCCGAAAGAGGGTATCACTACCTGCCAGCTGCACATGCGCTCATTTAAAGATGGAGATACCATTGTTGTAGAACCATGGAGAGCGAAGGCTTTTCCGGTAATCAAAGATTTAACGGTAGATCGTACTGCGTTTGATAGAATTATTGCTGCAGGTGGCTTTATTTCAGTTAATACAGGGAATGCACAAGATGCTAACGCATTGCCTATTCCTAAGCTTCAGGCAGATGCTGCTTTTGAAGCTGCGGCTTGTATAGGTTGTGGTGCTTGTGTAGCTACTTGTAAAAATGCTTCTGCAATGCTTTTCACTTCAGCTAAGATTTCTCAGCTGGCATTATTGCCTCAGGGTCAGCCGGAACGCTACCGTCGCGCGCAAAGCATGGTAGCGCAAATGGATGCTGAAGGTTTTGGAAACTGTACAAATACAGGTGCCTGTGAAGCGGAATGTCCTAAAGGAATCTCTCTGGAGAACATCGCAAGGATGAATAGAGATTTTTATGCTGCTAAATTTGTTTCTGAGGAAGAAGTTTAATAAATTTAGGCAACGAGACAAGGATTTAACATAAAAACCCCGGACAAATTGCCCGGGGTTTTGTGTTTATTATGCAGTTTAATTATGCTGTTCAGGCTTGATCGTGCTCTCTTTAGCTTCCGATTTCTTTCCTTTTTTTAAGGTAATCAGGATCACCCCGTTTTTCGCATCTTCTCCATAAGTTGAAGTCGCACTGGCATCTTTAAGTACGGATATTGATTCTATATCGTCTGTTTTTATCTTTTTCATGTCACTCTCCATAGCACGTATACCGTCAATGATATAAAGTGGCGGAACCTTTCCATCTTTAGTCCTCACTGAAATATCTGTTTTTGGATCTTTATTGTCAAGAGTGAATGATATAGGGATATTGTATTTTACACGTACGGGTGTATTACCATCATATCCGGGATCCCAGTTGGGCGAATTCTCCAATATTCTTACTGCTTCTTCATCCAGTCCGCTGCCAATTCCCCTTTCAACTTTGATATCTGTCAGTTTTCCACTGGTTTCAACAACGTAAGATAAATAAACTCTGCCTTGTACATTGTTTTTTAGTGCCTCTTCAGGATATTTTACACTGGCAGCAATATATTTATAAAATTTATCCATACCGCCCGGGAATGAAGGCTGTTGGGTTAAGGAAACGAAATCATATACTTTGCCTTCGTTATCCTGAGCATCAGCCGTAATCCTTATCTTTGATGCTGAATTGGCCTTTACTGTCACTGGATTCAGCACGGTATAACCTTCCGGATAAGCTTCATCAGCATTTTTTAAAGGAGTTTTCATTCCTTCTGCTCTAAAGTTTACTTTCAAAGTGTATTTGCCGTCATCTATTAGCGCAAATCCCTTATAGGCCAATATTGTTTTCATGACTTCAGCGTCACAGCCCATACCTAATTTAGTACTTACACCGATATCATTTACTTCAGCTTTACTCACTGTAAACTGAACTATTGAATTCCCCTGCAATTGCTTTTCTAATGCCGTTGCGGGATATTTAATTGATCTCGACAAATGGTCGTAAAAAGGCTTGAGGTCGTTTGCGGCTAAAATTTCCTGTGCGGGTCTGCTAATCTCTTCAGCAACAGCTTTTAATTCTTCATTTTTGCGGATAGTCGCAGAAGAAAGGAGCAGCGTAACTGCAAATAGGGGCAAAAACAGGCCATACTTTAAGATGGCGGTTTTTCCAGAACGTTGTTTGTGTAACATATAAATTCTTTTTTTTAACAGTGATTTATTGAAAAAACTATTAGTGAGTACATTCTGGTTCACACCAAAAGCTTTACTGAGCAGCAGCATGGCATATTGTTCCTTATCTCCCTGGAAATGGGCTGCCGCATCATCTGCCAGGTATTCATGGATATTTTTGATGGTATGCTTATAGACGTAAATTACAGGATTACACCAGTTAACAATACCCAGTAACTCAAAGAACAGCACATCTATCGTATGGAGCTGGCGGATATGAACTTCTTCGTGCTGATGGATAGTGTCCAGTTGAGGAAGACGATGATCTATCTGTTTTTTATTTAAAAATGAGAACGCCATTCCTGTTTCAGGAGTATGGAGTAAACGTCGGACCCCTATTAGCCGGAACAGGAATAAAAGCGTAAAAAATGCTGCGCCGATGATATAGACCGCCAATGCAAATTTAGCCCAGTTGAACCGGTCCGGATCAGGAGCAATAACTACTTGCGCAATCATTGCATTAAGGTCTTCCACCCTGATCTGTACCTGGCGCGCTGCAGGTTGGGCAGCAAACCATTCCGGCCTAATAAAAGGAATAACCAGGGAGAGTACGCCCGCAGACAGCAGGTATAACCTGTTCAACATGAAATAAGTCTCTTTAGCTAGTAATAGCTTGTAAAATGCGTAAAATATAACCAGGTATATATTTACTTGCAGGAGATAATGGGCCCAGGTCATTTTGTTTTCTTTTTAAGTTTGCTAATCATTTTCAGAATCTCATCCACATCACCTACATCCATCTTTTCTTCCTTTACAAAGAAGGAGAACATACTCTCCACAGAGTTTTCGAAATAGTTTCCCAGTAATTTCTCTGTTGCATGTCTTTTGTAATCGTCTCGCGAGATCAACGCATAATACTGATGTGATTTCCCCAGTGCCTCGTGACCAATAAATCCTTTTACTTCAAGGATCCGGATAATGGTGGAAACCGTATTATATGCAGGCTTTGGTTCCGGTAGCAAGTCGATCACCTCTTTTACGAAGCCTTTATCTATTTGCCAGATGATTTGCATGATCTGCTCTTCTGCTTTAGTTAAGTCTTTAATCTCCATAGGTTTATATTTTGTATTTTATGACTGTTTTTCTGTGAACTAAGAATATAGTTATAAATGTATAAACTAATTATTTAGTTTCAAAATGTAGATGCATCTTTTTTTAACAAAAAAAAAGTGGTGGCCATCCAGCCATCACTTTCTAACTATTAACTAAAACTAAATTTTCGGGTTGATCTCTGCTTATCTTATTCGCGGAGTATTTGTTGTTGCCACCTCAGTATGCGGCGCTGTTTTCATTGCTACTTCGTTATCATTCACTGTCTGTACATTTAATGACAGGGAAATCACCATCATCATAAAAACAGGAACCAACAGCAATAAAAAAGGAGAGACATTTGTTAACTTTTTCATGGTATAGGTATAGATAGTCATCAGGAATGAAGTGTCTAAATTCATTTGGTAAGAAGCCTGCATTACTTTATGCATTGGATTTTCCAGTTGGTAACCTGATAGATTTTTCATAATCGTTTCGTTTTGATGAAACAAATAGAATCATAAAAAAATACCTGCTAAAATCTTTTAGACGAAGTGGATATTATCCTAGATAAACGCATTAAGGGGGAATTAGTCGGGATGTTGACGGATAATTCCTGTTCGTAGAAAAAAAATGCCAGTTCGTCGAAAGGAATAGCCTTTACACGTTCCTCCTTTTTATATTTAGGGATGAACAATAAAAGGGAACTGATTGCACATTTCATTTATTGGCTGTTTATCGGAGGTATCTTATTTTTGTTGATATTCCTCGGTGAGCGGAAGCTGACCTATGATGAAATTGTTGTCAATTTCGTTTATTTCGCTGTTATCAATATTTCTACTTTTTATATCAATTACACACTGCTGATTCCTCAGCTGCTCAAAAAATCCTGGTATTATATTCTTGCGCTGATTGCACTAATTGCGGTGATGTCTGCTGCAAAAACAATTCTGGCTGTCTTATACAGGGATGTACTTTTGCAGCATAAGGACGGAAAAACAGGTGAGATTACTTATACAGCGATTCATATCTATGCTTTAAGTTCTGTTTTTACCTCCGGTTTTTTTATTATCTCCGGATGCCTCATTAAATTTACACTCGCCTGGTTTAGCAATATCAATATTCAGCGCAGCCTGGAAACGGAGAAAAAAGATATGGAACTGCAGTTCCTGAAGTCGCAGTTAAATCCTCATTTTCTGTTCAACTCACTTAATAATATCTATTCACTAGCCTATCAGAAGTCGGATAAAACCGCAGATGCGATACTGAAACTCTCAGATATTATGCGTTACATGATCTATGAAAGTAACGACAGCTGGGTGTCGCTCAGTAAAGAGATTGAATACCTGAAGAGTTATATCGAACTGCAGAAACTGAGGTTTAAAGATGGCGCTGCTGTAAATATGACGCTCAATGGAGAGATTGACGATCAGCAGATTATCCCCCTGATTCTGATTGCATTCGTTGAAAATGCTTTTAAACATGGTGTTGCGAATGATCATTCTGACCCTATCAGAATAAATATAATTGCCAATCAGAAAATATTGCACTTTAGTATTACCAACAAAAAGAGCAATGGAAATAAAGATGAGGTTGGTGGGGTAGGACTCAACAATGTAGAACGAAGATTGCAGCTCCTTTATCCTGGACGATATAAATTAAATATTGTAAATTCGACCACCCACTACACCAGTGAATTAATGCTTGATATATGATGAAATTAAAATGTATTGCTGTTGACGATGAGCCCTTAGCGCTTGATATTATTGAAGATTATATATCTAAGGTGCCCTTCCTGGAGCTGGTTAAAAGGACAGAGAATGCAATTGAAGGCCTGCAGTTGGTGCAGGCTGGTGGTATTGACCTGGTTTTCCTTGATATTCAGATGCCGGATTTAACAGGGATACAGTTCCTTAAAATTGCCAATAATAAAGCGAGCTACATTTTAACTACTGCCTATTCACAGTATGCACTGGAAAGTTATGACCTGAATGTGTCAGATTACCTGTTGAAGCCAATTGCATTTGACAGATTTTATAAGGCGGTGGAGAAAGTACATAACCAGCAGAAAAATAATGCAGAGCCTGCAGTTGCCGCAGTTCCTGTTCCGGCACCGGTGGTTACTCCATCACAGGCCGTTCAGGATTTTATCTTCGTGAAAACAGAGCATAAAATCCAGAAGATCGAATTGGATGATATCCTCTACATTGAAGGATTGAAGGACTATATTTCCATCTTCACCAAAACTGAAAGAGTAATTACACTACAGAATATGAAAAGGATGGAAGAAACACTTCCTGCTTCGCAATTTATCCGCGTGCATAAATCTTATATTATTGCGCTCGACAAAATTGAGAGCATCGAACGCAGCAGGATTACCATCTGTGGCAAAATCATTCCGATAGGAGATACTTACCGTGATGAATTCTTCAAAAGGATAGAAAATAATAATATTTAAGCCTTAACAGGTTGTTTTAAAAATGACCTGATGGCCATTTCTGCAGCTAAAGTAAGCTCTTCTGCGTTTTTATCTGCTGTAGAAACCGGCGGCAGAACAGTCCAGCGGATCTTTTCACCGGCACTCAGGGGATAACCACCATATTGTACAATTTTCCACGAGTTTTCTATCGCAATAGGAACCACCAGGGCATTGGGTGCGGCTTTAAGTAAGGTCGCAATTCCACCTACCTGGAAGGGTTTCATTTGCCCGTCCTTGGCGCGGGTGCCTTCTGCAAATATCATGGCCGACCAGTTATTGTCTTTCATTCTCCGTCCCAGTTTGATGATCTCGGATACCGCCTGTTTGCTATCCTTTCTGTTGATATTTGCACCTCCCCCATATTTAAGGTTAAATGAAATAGAAGGAATCCCTTTGGTGAGCTCAATCTTGGAGATAAACTTCACATGGTATTTTCTCATAAACCAAATAATCCCGGGGATATCGTACATGCTCTGGTGATTGGCGACAAATATGATAGGCTGATTCAGTGGCAGGGGCTGTGTGTTCACAAAAGTGGTGGTGTTGCCCAAAAATACCTGGCTATAGGTAAGGAAAAAATTCAGAAAATCTACCGAGCGTTTATGTGCCTGATAACCGAAAAAGCGGTAGCAAACCCATTGGATAGGCTGAAAAATGATCAGCGTCAGAAAAAAGAAAAAGTAAAATACGGGAGTTAAGATGTATCCCAACAATTTGTTCATAAATGATTTTATAATTTGCCTTCCTGTATTAATATATTGGCTTTAAGTATAGCCGCAACACTCATGCTATCGGTGATCCTGCCATCCATAACCATTGCATATGCTTCATCAAAGTGAACCTTTCGTAAAACCAGCTCCTCCGTTTCTTCTGGCGCTGCTATGCCCATCGTTAAACCTGTTGCAATATAAATAATCGCCAGCTCATTGCTTACCGAATTTGATAAGTGCATTCTTTGGAGTTCAGTCCAGGTTGTTGCCGTTAGTCCTGTTTCTTCCAGCAATTCACGTTTAGCACTATCCAATGGAGGTAATTCCAAAGGACCGCCACCTTCCGGGATTTCCCAGCTATAGGCCTTAAGTGGAAACCGGTATTGTCCAACCAGCCAGGTGTTCCTGTTTTCGTCTAAGGGAAGAATACCAATGGCAAGGTTTTTAAAGTGGATTTCTCCATATATTCCTGGTCCGCCGGATGGATTAATTACCTGATGCTCAGTTAATCCAATCCAGTTGTTTTCATATATTTTACGGCTTTCCACAGTAACCCAGGGGTTCTTCTCTTCCATGCTGCAAGATACAAATTTCTTATTTCAGCAAAAGCAAAAAAGACCACCAGTAAAGGGTGGTCTTTTGATCAATATTTATTTAGAATGAACCTTCGTCAGGCTTCATTTCCTGCTGTTCCTGTTTTTTAGGTTTTTTCATGAAAGTAGTTTTACCGAAACGGTAAGAGAAAGTGAGGTTGCCCATCGCACCTGCCATTTTCCGCTGGAAATCGGTTATTGAATTTGCGTCTTCTACATACATGCCCCATCTTTGGGTATTTAATACGTTTCTTACATTCAGACTCAGGGAAGCTTTTTTATTAGGGAAGTCATATTTAGCACCGGCATCCAGACCATAGTTTTCTTTCCATTTACCCTGGGCTATCACTTCGTCAGATTCATATTCACCTCTCAGCTGCAACGTAATATTATGTGGCAGTACAAAATTGCTGGTTACGTTTGCATTCCAGTTGTAGCCGGAGTTGCCATTGATATTGTATTCTGGTACAGCGTCTATTTTACTGTGGTAGATATTCACGTTTGCAGTAAAGTTCCAGGCCTTAACAACATCTACTTTTGCAATAAATTCCAGTCCGCTTGCCAGGTTCCTGGTTAAATTCTGAGGCTTTGTAACGATGATCCCATCAGCATCAGGAATTGATCTTACCCTTTGAATAAGGTCGTTTGTACGACGCATATAAGCCGTAGAAATCAAAGTTACTTTCGGCCAGAATTTACTGAATCCCAATTCGAAAGAGTGGACGTCTTCAGGTAAAAGACTTGGATTTCCCTGACGCCAGTTGAGCGGGTCTGAATAATCAACAAAAGGATTGGTATCCCAGGGTCTTGGTCTGTTTACTCTTCTGGTGTAACTCAACTGTAATTGCTGATCACCTTTAAATTTCTGCGTGATATAAACACTAGGATATAAACGTTTGTAGGCGATACTACCAGGAATATAAATCAGGTCATTCGCCCGGTCAAATCCGCCGGAGCTGGTATTTAATTTCGCATCCTCACCTCTTAATCCAATCTGGTAACCAAAGTTTTTGATCTGGTTCTGATAGTTAAAATACAAAGCATGGACCTGATCCTTACTGTTAAATTCATTCGACAGCAGATAGTCCTTATCGTATTCCCCGGTTGTAGCATTAAAAAGGTTGGCTACCGCACTGTTGTCGGATAGCCTGATCTGGCTGCGATACCCGGTTTCTATTTTACCCAATTTACCCATAGGCACGGTATAATCTGCCTGGATATTATAATTGCTGTTGATTCCGTCATTCTGGTTATTTCTCAATTCTCCTGCAATAGTAACAGGTGCTCCGTTAACATTACTGATCTGTGTATTGTATAACTGGAAATTATCGTTGCTTCCCTCAGAATAGCCAAAGTTGAAAGTCAGCTCTTCCCCTTGTTTTTTGAACTTATGGCTATAATCGAAATTCAGATCATAACTTTTACCACTGCCGTTATTGGTATTGGTACGGTTACTGAACTCCACCGCACGTTGTCCGGCCCCATACTTATTGATGTCCAGTCTGTCGTTCCGATCATTGTCCCTGATATTAAAACCACCCGAGAAGCTCAGGATATCTTTATCCGTCAGATAATAATCCAGTCCGGCTTTTGCATTATGGCTTTTATCCAGCGATGTTGAATTAGTGATCTGTGACGCGTAAGTTATCTCATCAGTACCAACAGGTGTTTTGTAAGTAATATTGTTGAAGCCTTCTCCGGGACGATTTCCATAGCGGTAACCATAATTACCATAAATATTGATCTTCTTGTTCTGGAAGCTGACACTCGCATTTCCGTTATAATTGTCCCTGTTCCCTGCGGTCAAAGCAACGTTTCCATTTAAGCCCAGTTTAGTGTTTTTCTTCAATACAATATTGATAATACCCGACTGACCTTCAGCATCGTATTTTGACGAGGGGTTGGTGATCACTTCCACTGTTTCAATTGAGCTTGCAGGAATAGAGGCCAGTACCTGTGCCACATTTCCTCCTGCAATTAATGAAGGTTTACCGTCTATCAGTACTCTCACACCAGTAGACCCCCGCAGACTAACATTACCGTCAACATCTGTCTGAATGGAGGGCACATTCTGTAATAAATCGCCCGCAGATCCACCTTCGCTGACCAGACTCTGATCTACCGAAAAAACTTTTTTATCAATACCCAGCTGAATAGGAGCCTTCGTAGCGGTAATAGTCACCTCACTCAGGATATTACCATTGGCGGCTTTCATTTTTATCGTTCCGAGATTAATCAGTTCCCTGCCTTTAAGGATCGATATGGAATCTCTTACCATGGTCTGATAACCAACATAACTGATTTTTACCGTAAATACGCCATCAGGAATATTGGTGATGATCAGATTTCCATTGATGTCGGTCTGACCGGTTTTTACAATAGCTTTTGTTTTTCTGTCCAATACAACTGCAGATGCATATGGAACGGTTTCATTATTTTGGACATCTACAACTTTTCCCGTAAGTTTACCGGACGCGGTTGTCTGCGCGCTGATTTTTAATGCTGTTGCCGTACAAATTGTTAGCGTTATAAATATATATTTATAGAGGTTCTTCTTCATTTAGAATTATATCGATTTAGGTATTTTTAATAGAGGGACAAAGTAACGGCAGAGAAGTTTAAAAAACGGGGCGTAACTATTTTATTACAGCAGAATTATGGTTAATTATAGTAATATTTTTGTGAATGAAGGATTATCCTATCTAAAGTACAGGAATCTGGTTAGTTCACTACTTGAAAATAACAAGACAACAGGAGGCGACCATAGTGAAGCAATGTTGCAATACAGTAAGTTAAACGTTCAAAGGATGAACAGGGTAGATAAAACTACTGTGTTAAACGAGGAGCTGACTGCAGCAATTGGAACAGTAAAAGGCCACTACAGTTTACTCGTGATTTCCGAGGGCTGGTGTGGAGATGCGGCACAGCTTGTTCCGGTGTTCCAGAAGATTGCAGATTTGGCCCCTGCGCAGTTTGAATTGAAACTGATCTTACGTGATACCAACCTTCCATTAATTGACGCACATCTCACTAACGGGGGCAGAGCCATCCCTAAGTTATTGGTGCTTAATAGCAATGGCGTGCTGGTAGCAGAGTGGGGTCCGAGACCGCATGCGCTGCAGCTATTGCTCAATGAATGGAAAAAAGAAATTCAGGATCTTTTTGCACTGGCAGAAAAGTTACATTCCTGGTATGCTAAAGATAAAACCCAGACTTCTCAGCATGAACTGGCCAGTCTTTTCAGGGAACTGGAATAATTTATTCTACCGTAACCGTTAAACCTTCCTGCTGAAGGATCTTGCGGTAAACTTCCATTTCTGTAAATGAGCCTTCCAATACTGCGCATTTGCCTTTATTGTGCACTTCCCAGGCAATCCTTTCTGCCTGAGAATCTGTATAGTCAAGATATTTTGTCATACAATAGATTACATGATCAAAACTGTTTACATCATCGTTCCATAAAATGAGACGGTGAGAGGTTTTCAGAGAGGTTAAAATCTCTTCCAGTGTGAATGTTTCTTCTTTTGTTTCTGTTGACATGATACAAAAATAAGGTATTTTCAAAATAATGCCACTTTAAAATAATAATTGATGAATAAAAATCTAGCTGCCCTTTGCAGATCTCGTCATCTGCTCGAAAGCATCCCACATTTCAGCAGGAATAGCTTCCAGTCCGTTAAACTGACCCGCGCCCTGCAACCATTCCCCGCCATCGATACTGATTACTTCTCCATTAATATAACCAGAGAAATCACTCACTAAAAATGCCGCCAGATTAGCCAGCTCCTGATGCTCACCCACACGTTTCAGGGGCACCCTGTTTTTAAAATCAAATTTCTCCGCAAGATCTCCTGGTAATAAACGTTCCCATGCGCCCTTGGTTGGAAAAGGTCCTGGTGCAATTGCATTTGTTCTGATGCCATATTTGCCCCATTCTACTGCAAGAGAACGTGTCATTGCCAGCACGCCACCTTTCGCACAGGCAGAAGGGACAACAAAGGCAGAGCCTGTAAATGCATAGGTGGTCACAATGTTCAAAATACTGGCAGCCTGCTTTTCTTTAATCCAGTGTTTACCGAAGGCCAGGGTACAATTAACCGATCCTTTCAGAACGATATCTATAATAGTGGAAAAGGCATTGGCTGATAAACGCTCTGTAGGAGAAATAAAATTGCCGGCAGCATTGTTCAGCAGGCTGTCTACCCGTCCAAAAGTTTTTATAGTTTCTGCAAGCACACTTTCTACCTGCTCATATTCTCTTACATCACAAGCTACCGCCAGAACTTTACCTCCGGTCTCCTGCTCCATCTCTTCGGCTGTTTTTTGCAGTACATCCAGCTTACGACTGGTGATGACCAGGTTTGCACCCAGTTTCAGGAAATAGGTACCCATGGCTTTCCCCAAACCTGTACCACCGCCTGTTACTACAATGGTTTTACCTTTTAAGGCATCGTCTCTTAACATGGGTTGACTATACATTTGTTATTTCTTTTGAAGGTTATCAATAATCATTTTTAGCAGGCCGCGTGTGGCGGGCGACCACCACTGGGTGATCATCATATCCAAAGTCTGCGACTGGTCGGCCGACATCCCTGCAATCAGTTCTTTTCTGATGTTCAGTTTGCTTTGCTGCCAGGTATTTGGCTCAAAAGCCATATATTTTCTGATCCGGCGTTCTGCCGCAGTCATAATGCTGTCCGGATTAACCAGTTCATCCACCAATCCTATAGTCAGGGCTTCCTCCGGACTAAATAGTTTACCTTCCAGCAGGCTTCTGCAGGCATGAGCACTTCCCAGCCAGAAAGCATATAACTTAAAGATACTGTCTGGTACAATGATGCCTACAGGTACCTCATTAAGGCCAATAATGTATTTTCCTTCGGCCATTACCCTGCCATCACAGGCAAGCGCAATAACACAGCCTCCAGCAGGTGCATGCCCGTTAATTGCTGCAACCAAAGGCTTTTTGAAAGCAGTAATATTCGCCGTAAACTCCAGGAACAACAGCCAGAAAGACCGTATTTCTTCTTCATTATAGCCATAAAGTTCTATCAGGTCTAATCCGGCAGAAAAAAAATGCTCCCTGCCTGTAATGATTGCTCCGCCAATATTTGCATCGTTCGCAATATTGTGCAGCATGTCATTCAGTTCTGTGATCATTTCCCTGTTCAGCGCATTTGATTTGTTGCGGTTAAGCGTGATCAAAGCCAAACGATCTTTTATTGTCACATTAATTGTGTTCATCATATTCTATTTTACTTCATAGGTATAAACAGCTCTTGCCAAATGGCCCGCATCATTTATCCCCTCAATAACAACTCTGTAAATTCCCGGTTCGTCTGTGTTATAAAAATTAAATTTAGCAATTCCATTTACATCTGTAGCAAAATGTGGTTGCCAGTAAACGGTAGTTCTTCGATCCTGCCCGCTGATTGTATTTCCTGGCGTATACTGCGGCGAATAAAATTCGCGCACCGCATAAAAACCTCTCGGTGCATAAGTCATTACTCCCGGAGAATACCTCGAATAGCTTAAATCTCCGCCACCGCGTTTGGTCGTGATAATGATCACCCCACCACCACCTCTAGAACCATAGATTGCTGTATTTCCTATACTCTTTAAAATCTCAATCGTTTCTACATCTGTTGGCTGAATATTATCCAGGAAATCAGGCTCCACATACATCCCATCGAGAATGATCTGCATCGGTGTTCCATTGCTGCGCATCAGAAAGGCCTGTCCGTTCTGGATCATCAGTCCCGCAACTCTGCCCTGTAAACATTGCGATAAAGTGATGCATGTGCCCAGGTCTTTTGCTGTAATGACTGCATCTGCATTCCCCGCACCGTTCAGGTTCGCAGAGTTTTTTGCAGGATTTTTCTTCTGTACGATATTCACCTGATCCAGCAGAAAACTTCGTTCCAGCAGTCCGCGGCGGGTCAGCTCATCAAAATACCCCTCACTCTTCTTAATATATCCGCTGATTGCTTCATTCACATTCACTACCACGTCACCTGTATTTTTATTTTTCGTGACTACCTGATCAGGGACCACATCCAGGTTAATCTCTACATATTTTTTGTTCTTTGCATTACGTGCCTGTACAATAAATTTAGTACTGTCACCAAAAGAAAGATTCTCAAATGCAAAACGTCCCTTAGCATCAGTTAAGGTATCTATCATAAACAATCCACCCGAAGTAGAAAACAATGATACTCTTCCATTAGGAACGGGTTTACCACCCGTCGTCGTAATTGTTCCGCTTACTCTTAAAGCCTTTTCAACTGGGAAAACAGGTGCTGGTACAGGTGTATTTGTCAATATGTCCTTCCATAACAGTCTTGTCCATCCCTGCGTAAGCATCAGGTTATCCAGATTTTCCCGCGTAGTCCTGTCATCATTTTTAAGGTATTCATTCGGTTTTTCCACGTATCCTTTTAAGTCGCCCGTTAACAGCAGGCTAGTCAGGATATTCGTCTCATTATCTACATCCGGCTCTACAATACTGCCATTGGTTACTGCAACAGAGAAACTGCCTTGCGTAGGTTTACCCCCGTCTTTAGCCAAAAATTCCAGCTGCATGTTCTCTCTCTTTCCATAATTGCCCTTTAAATTCGTTAAAGTTGCATCAATCTTTCCTGCGGCATTATTGATGAAGATCATCCTTTCTGCTACCGGAATATTATCCGCACTGAATAACGTGAAGTGAAGTATTCCCGAAGGAATTTCATTTTTAGCAATAGAAAAGGTCGTGATCTGTTTTCCGGGCTTTGTCTTCAACACCGCATAAACAGTATTGTTATGCTGAATCACCAGCTTCAGTTCACCCTTGTTCATCACCGCTTCGCTCATCAGAATTTTGGCGTACACTTTACTGCTATCCGTATTGTTAATAGCTAAAACATAACCTTCGGGCATCACTTTCGGGAGTGGAATATCCTGCGTACCCCCGTTTTTCAGCTTAATTTTCAGCATATAGGTCTTATCTGACTGGGGGTTGATTATAAAATTTCCCAGACCACGGTGTGTTGTTTCAAAAGTGAGTACTTCCGTACCGAGGTCGTCATACAGTGCTCCCTGAACATTTTCACCAAGCCCCATTGCATTTATGGCTTTGATACCCACCTTAGAAGGCAGGTTGCTGACCAGATTTCCTCCTTCAGGAAACAGCTGCACTGAAATCGCATCAGTTGCGGCTCTGACAGGAATACTTTTGCTGATTTTCTGTTTATTTGGAAGTGTTAAGATCGCATTGATACGGCCATCCACAGCTGTACCCGGATTGGGATTATTAAAAGTTGCAAAAATTTCTCCCCCCGCATTTGTGGTCGCTTTTCCGCGGGCTGTAATTTTGTTCTTTAGCTCCACTTCGTAAGTCACCACCTGCCCGGCATAAGGCTGCCCCTGCTTATCACTAAACTTTATCGCAGCACTTACACTTTCTCCATTATCTTTTTTGCTAAAGGTATAAGCAGTGCTCGTAAATACTTTATTAGCCCATGCATTTCCTATTTTTATCGTTTTATCGAAAAAGTAATCCGGCCCGGAGTTCCTCATCCATTGCGTATAGGCCCTGATCCTGTAATTTCCTTCTGTCAGGGAGTCTGTCAGTTTGAAATCTCCCCATGTTACTCCAGCCAGCAGTGGCAATTTGATCTGTTTTTTTATAGAATCTTCTTCATTGATCAGTTCCACGTATAAGGCCTTACTGATCGTAGTGGGTTCATCCGTATTGTTATCCGTTACATAAGCTTTGAACCAGATATTATCGCCAATAGCATAATAGGGTTTATCCAGATGGAGATGTACCTTTTCCTGCGGATGCGCCTGTATATAATCTGTTATTTTTTTTAATAGTATATCAAAAGGATCATCAGCCAGTCTGAAAGCGCAGAAAAAGGTACAAATGAATAACAGGAGCGATAACGCGGTATACTTGATTTTCATATTTTGCCGTAAAAAATAAAAGCCTCAATATAAGTATATTGAGGCTCAAAAGCTATAGCTGTTAATGCATAGTTTAAAATTTATTCTTCCACATCATGCTTTCCACAGGCTTGGTGGTTTTATTACTGTATTTAGCATCGTTTTTAGCATTATACATGGTTTCAATATTGCCTTCTACTGCAAAATAAATCAGCTGACCTATAGGCATGCCCGCATAAATCCTGACTGGTTGTGCACAGGAAATTTCCAGTGTCCATGTATTGCAGAAACCAACGTCGCCTTTGCCGGCTGTAGCATGTATATCAATACCTAAACGACCTGTACTGGATTTACCTTCCAGAAAAGGAACGTGCGCATGAGTTTCTGTATATTCCAGGGTTACGCCAAGATATAATGTTCCCGGCTGAAGTACAAAACCATCTTTAGGGATCTCAAAATGCTGAATTTTATTGTGTGCTTTTGCATCCAGTACCCTGTCCATATAGGTA
>Ga0247805_1000540_pt1 | contig 19532 bp, 15 predicted proteins | sample UWRJL044104R1_FD_180930 | JGI IMG/M metagenome (GOLD analysis project Ga0247805, IMG submission 180930) | Plant litter microbial communities from Arlington Agricultural Research Station in Wisconsin, United States - UWRJ-L044-104R-1 | ecosystem: Environmental > Terrestrial > Plant litter >... | reverse complement strand
AGCAGCTCATTCTGGACAGCCAGATTCTCGTCGAAGACCTGCCCGCTACTCTCGACACGCTCTCGCGGGGCGAGATCAGCTGGCGGCACGCGCACATCGTCGCCGACCACGCCAGCTCACTGCCCGCCACCGTGCGCGCCGAGTTCGAAGAAAAGGTGCTGCCCTTCGCACTGACACACACCGCGACCCGCTTCAACACCCACGCCCGCAAACAACGGGAACGTATGCACCCCGAATCGATCGAGGAGCGTCACGAGGACGCGGTCGACAACCGATCCGTGTCCATCGCGCCAGGTTCCGATGGGATGGCGTGGGTGACCGCGCACCTTCCCGCGGAGAGTGCGCACGCGATCTTCACCCGGCTCACCGACGCCGCCGAACAAGCGCGCAGACAGGGCGACACCCGCACGGTGGAACAGTTGCGCGCCGACGCGTTCGCCGGAGCGCTGCTCGGGGCCGAGGTCTCCACCTACTCGGCGTCGGAAGTTCTCGGCGCCCCCAACCTCTGCACGATCCTGGCGACGATCCGGCCGAACGTGCAGATCATGGTCCCGATCCTCGCGCTGATCGAAGACTCCACCGAACCGGCAACCCTCGAAGGCTACGGGCCAATCAGCATCGACACCGCATCCCTCCTCGCGGCGAACGCCCCGAACTTCATGCGACTCCTGACCCACCCGGAAACCGGCACCGTGCTCTCCGTCGGTCGCGAGAAGTACCCGGTGCCGACAGACCTCCGCCGCTGGCTGCAAATCCGCGACGGCACCTGCCGATTCCCCGGCTGCGGCCGCGCAGCGAAACGCTGCGATGTCGATCACATCAACGAATGGCACGACGGCGGCGACACCGCCCACAACAACCTCGCCCATTTATGTCGAAAACACCACCGACTGAAATCACTCACCGACTGGAACGTCGAAAACGTCGGCAACGGACAACTGAAATGGACGTCACCACTCGGCAAGATCTACCTCACCGAACCCGAAGAGCTCGGGTCGACCGGATAGCAAACCTAGACGGGCAGCTCGGCCCGCTCGGGCAGCTCAGCCTGCTCGCGCTCAAGCCTCTTGATTAGTCGGTAAACGATGATCAGCGGGATGATTCCGAAGACCCCGAACGACATGTCGATGAATTGCCAGCCCAGCGGGATGCCGCGGATTGCCCCTGCTATGAGCGCGAGCGGAATTACGCCGACACACGCGATCATGCCGAATTGCACAACCCAGATGTTGCGCACCGGATCGCGCAGCGGACCGATGAACGCGACAGCGATCACGAGGTGCGCGAACGCGAGCCAGTCGGTTCCGTAAGCCAGAAAAGGGTAGGTGTCGTTCTGGTCGATGACGGCCGCCTTGACCATGTCGATGTAGGCGACGAACTCGGGCAGCAGCCCCGGCATAAAACTCGCGTGAAGCACGTCGGACGCGATGCGCAACTCCGTCTCGAGCGGAAACGCCGTGAGCCCACTGACGGCCAAAGCCACAATGAAGAAGACCAACCACGCCCGAATCTGAAGCTTTGTCGACATGCTCACAGCCTATGGGCGGTAGGTCGCGGCCCGAGTCAGACCCGAGATGTATATGTGATGCGGCTCAACGGAAAAATTGCCGCCGTCGCCAACCCGATGGCTCCCCCGTACAACAGGAGCGAGGGAAGGGGATCAGTCGTTGCGACGAATGTCCACGAGCCGTCCCTGAGCATCCACGAACAGCCCATCCCGAATGGCACCCAACGAAGTTGCGGGCTGCCGCCGTGGATGTCGCTGCCAAGATTCACCTCGGCGGGAATGACCTGCGTCTCGTGGCAGTACTCCAAGCCACTGGAGTAGCCCTGATAGCTCAGCACCCACCACTCCGGAATCACCAGCAGCAGGCCCGTCGATGCCGTCGAGAACGAGACCAAAACGAGCGTCCAGAACACAACGCGCGACAGTGATCTCATCGCGCAAGCTTCGCCCGCAACACCCGCGCCGCGCGTCACCCGCGAGGATGACAAGCGCTAGTACTTCGGCGCAGCCTTTTTGCCGAAATACTTCTCGAGTGTTGTGAAGCCACCCGCGTGATAATCCGCAGCGAGTTCCTTACCCACGTAGCGGAAGTGCCAAGGCTCGAACGCATAACCCGTTGTGCTCGTTTTGCCGTACTCGTAGCGCATCACGAACCCGTACTTCCAGGAGTTCTTCGCGAGCCACTTGCCCTGCGCCGTCTTGTCGATTGTGTAGATCGAGGAACACCCCGTTGTCGAACATGCGGCGAGGTCGGCAGCGAGACCGGTCTGGTGCTCGCTGAATCCCGCGCGCGCCGACTGTGAGTCGGCCCAGGCCTGACCGTTCGTGCGCACATAGCGGGCGTAAAGCGCCTTCTGTGTCGCGTACGAGCGGTAGCCGCTCACGATCCCGATGCGCCCGGCACCGGCGGAGCGGGCGGCCGCGACCATGTCCTCAAGCGCATCGGCGGCGCCACTGCGCAACTGGTGCGCCCCGGTGCGCTGAATGTTCGGCAGCCTCAACGCGGCCGGCACATAGGTCACCGGGTTCAGCTTGTTCTTTTTGTTCACAAAGACCCACGCGCTTGACGCGTCGGTAATGTCACGACAGGGCTCAAGACTGTCGACGAGGCCCCTGACCACGGCCGTCGTTCCCACAATGGTCATGGATGTCGCTTCACTCGACGTCAGGTAGCTCATGAGCCCCGGTGTCGCGCAGTACGGGGTCGTGAGAACAATCGGCGAGCGCGTCGAGACCGCGGTTGTAATGGCGCCCAGCGCGGAGTCGTAGTCAGTCGAGGATGCGACGAGCACTCCCCCGGGCTCCGAGAACCGGCTGGCAATAACGAAGTTGGCACTGCGAGAACCGATCGCGGTGAGCCGGTCGACGGTGATGCCAAGCTTGCGCAGCTCCGCGACGTAGGTCGCGCCGATCGTGCTTCCGATCACCGTCACTCGCGTTGTGCCGAGTTCGGCGTAGAGCGCCTTGGCCGCGACGCGCACTCTCTTGTCGGTTGTGCGGGTGAGCAGCAGCGGCGCACCGTCGACAGCGGCGAGAGCTGCTGCGCTGACACCGGCGGAACTCTTGGTTCCCGCCGCGAGGTAGACGTGATCGGCTCCGCCAGGGAAGGCGAGACGCGCGAGCGTCTCGGCCTCGGTGTACTGGTCGGTCGAAATGCGCTGGTAGTTCGGCTGCTGAGCCTTGAGCGGATTCGAGACCTTCGAGCTCACAAGCGACGTGCTGCCGACGACGATGATTCGCGCCGGAGCCAGTCGCGCGATCTCAGCTTTCGCGGCCGCGGTGATCGTGGACTTCGACACGTAAATGACCGGACCGCCGAGAGCTGCGGCAGTTGTCGACGCAACAACGGCCGACTGGTAGTCCTCACCGTTGACAACGACAACAACGTTCGCGCTACCCGCCACCGGGTACGCCGCCTGCGACGCTCGCACGGCGATCGAGTACTGGTCGGCCCCAGCGATGCGCGACACTGTCGGCGCCACGGCCGAAGACGCGGCTAAAGCAGCAGAGCCAGCTGGAGCAGCAGAGCCGGCTGGAGCAGCAGACGCGACAGGAACAGCGAGCATGGATGCCGCGATCACCAGTGCGGCGCAGGCAGCAATCGAGCGAGATCTCATGTGCTTATGGTGACACGCACCCCCGAAGTAATCCACATGGGCACCCCTGACCATGGAGTAGCGCTCGACTTTGCCGATAGCCTGAGGCTTCGACCGCTCAGGAGACACTCGATGGCCGATTCTGACAACGCTTTTACCCGCTTCGCGGGGCACGTGCTATTTCCCCGAACCACGGCGGATCTGACGAGCACCGCGCACTGCCCAGCGTGCTTCACCGTGCTGTCGTCGGCGGTGTGCTCCCACTGCGGGCTTGACCTCAACAACCCGGCGGCCATCGAGCTCGCCCAGGTGTCGTCGACAATCGCGTCGCAGCTGGATCGCCGACTCAACCTCATCGGGCACATCCGGTTCGACAGCGCACAGGCTCGCACGGCCAAGCCTGCCGCGGCGCAGGTTGTTGCTGAGCCGGTACCCACTGTCGCTGAGCCGATTGCTGCTGCACCCGTTTTTGCGCCGCCCGCCCCGATCGTTGCCCAGCCGCTGATCACACCCCCGGTCGTCGGGCCGCCCATTGTTACCTCGCCGGGTGCAACAGCACCCACGGCAGCCGCCGCCGCGCCGCGCACAAAGCGACGCTCGAGCATCCAAGTTCTCCTTCTTCTTGCCGGTGTCTCGCTGCTCTCGCTCGCCGCAGTGCTTTTTGTCGTCTTTGCGTTTATCAACTACGGCCTCGTTGTGCGCAGCATCATCATCGGTTGTGTGACGATCGCGGCGTTCGGGCTCGCGTCCTGGTTGCGCCGCAAGGACTACACGGGAACAGCGGAGGGCATCGCATCGTTCGCGGTTGTGCTTGTCTTCATCGACGCGTACGCGGTGCGCGCCAACGACCTGTTCGGAGCTGCCTCGCCGACCGACTCGCTGTACTGGGGTTCGACGATTCTGCTCGCGGCCATCGGATTTATCGTCTGGCGCCAGCTCTCGGGCCTGCGCGTCGCGGGTATCGCCGGTTTTGCTGCCGTCGGTCTCGGCGCGGCGATGCTCACCTACGGGCTCACCGCCGACCTCGACCCAGCCAGCCGCGTGCTCTTTGCCGCGCTCATCGCCAGCGCGACCGGGCTTGTGCACCCGTTCGCCGCCCGCCGAGCCTCGCCCAACGTCGAGCCGTCGACGGGCGCCCCCGAGCGAATTCTGGCGCAGTCCGTCTCGGTCGCTGCCCTGTTGGTTGTGCTCGTGACGGCCTTCCTCACGCCCGATGCTCTCGGCGGAACTCTCGCCCTCATCGCGAGCGTTGTCATCGCCGCGGCCTACTGCGTTGTTGCGGCGCGCTTTTCGCTCCGCTCGGTCACGGTCTTCGCCTACCTGTTCGCGGCGGTCGGCGGAGCCGCGGCGGCGAGCTCGTTCCACGCCGCGCTCCCCCACGACCCGGGCGTCGCGTATACGGTCATCGTTCCGCTCACGGTCGCGACGGCGGTATTTCTTGCGCTCGACGTGCTTACACGACTCACTCGTGCACGAACGCTGGATGGCGCGGCCCGCCTCTTGCGCATCGCTTCCGTCGCGGCATCCATCGTCGCCGGTATGGCGGCACTCGCCGTCGTCGCACTCGCTCTCTTCGAGACGACGCAGGCCGCCGGACGTTCGCTCGTTGCGCCCTGGTCGCTCGAACTGACGAGCGCGCTGACCAAGCCGTCAGACGCCCATGTCAATGCGATCATCGCGCTCGCGATTGTTGTTGCGCTCGGTGTCGCGGCCTCGGCGCTCTCCGGTCTGCTGCGGCGCCGCCTTGTGCTGCTCGTGGCCTCCGCTGCGGTCGTCGCGATCGTCGCCGTGCCGCTGCTGGTCAGCGTCGGAGCGATCACGGTCGGCTGGCTTGTGCTGGCGGCCCTCGGTGTCGCGGCAATTGTGTTGCGTCGCGGTTCGCCCGTCTTCCGCAGCACGCTCGCGCTTGCAGCAGCCACCGCGCTCGCGCTCGGCTACTCGACCTCGTGGCTGAGCGAGAGCACCTGGCTTGCCGCGACCCTCGCCGCCATCGCGATGCTCATCGTCGCGAGGTGGGCCGTGCCGTATACGGTCGCCCGGGCGTCCCTGCTGGTTCTCGCTGCTTCGCTGGCTATCGCCGGGGCGGCCGCGCTCGCCCAGCAGCTGTCGACCGTGCCGAGCCTCGTCGCAGACACCGACTCGCTGCGTTTTATCGCAGTGCTCGCTGTCGCGTTTGTTGTTCTCTCGGCAATTCCGGGTGTGTTGCGGCTCACGCCGACCGACCGTCGCGCCCTGTTCTGGACAGCGGCGCCCGTTGCGGGCATCGCCGTCTTCGCGCTGTGGAGCATCGCTGATCTCGCGCAAACGCTCAGTGTTCAGGGGCTCGTCTCTGCACCCGCACTGAGCCTCGCGGTCTCGGCCGGACTGCTCGTTGGCCTGCTGCTCTGGGTTGTGTTGCGCGGCAACGCGCCATTGCTCGCCGAACGCATTACGGCGTCGATCGCTCTCGCACCAACGGTGTTCTGGGTGCTCGACGCGTTCGCGCGCACCGTGTTGCTCCCCGAATTTGCGAGCGATCTCGCGCCGATCACCGCGGCGCTGCTCGTCGCGGCTGGCGCACTCGCTCTCACGATCCTGCGCCCCTCGGGCATACCGCGCTGGGCACGCGAGACGGGCATTGTGCTTGTCGCAGTTCCGGCGGTCGTGACCTCTGTTCTGCTTGACTCCGAGATGACCTGGCTTGTGCTTGTGCTCGCCGCAGTGACAACCCTGCTGCTGTCGATCTCTGCTGACGGACTGTTCGCCTCGGCCTCGCCGCGCCGGTTCGTCGGTTGGCTCGCCCTCGCGCTCGGTGTCGCCGGCCTCTGGTGGCGCCTCACGTCAGACAACACCGAGGCCATCGAGCCGTTTGTGTTGCCCGTCGCGGGCGCGCTGCTCATAGTCGCGCTGCTCGTCTGGCGTGCGCAGCGGTTGAGCGTTGCCGCACCGTTTATTGCGCTTGCGGGGCTCATCGTTGCGATAGTTCCAGTTGGGCTCAGCGGCGCCACCGGCCCGGTCGAGCGCGCGCTAGTCGTCGGTCTTGCGAGCGCCGCGCTGCTCATCGTCGGCAGCTTTGTGCGCGTGGCGGATCCACTGCGGCGCTACCTCGATGTCGCAGCGGCCGCCGGGGCCGTCGGTGTGCTCGTCGTCGCCGTCGGTCGCACGCGCTTCATCGCCGAAGCGCCCGGAACTCCCGACGGGACCTTCGACGCCTGGATCGGCGCGGCCTTTGTTGTGCTCGCCGCGGCGGCCGTCGGACAACTGTTGCCACGGGTGGCCGATGCACTCGCAACGCGCGGCCGCATCGGACAGGGCCTCGCCATCGTCGCGCTTGTGCTGCTCTCGGCGCTCGAGGAGAGCGTCATCGACGACAGCGACGCGGGCCAGCTACGTGTTCTCTTCACTCTCCTGCTCGCCGCTGTTGTGCACGTCGCAGCGATGACGGTAAACCGTGGCGTACTCAGACGGCCACTCGGCATCACGGCGCTCGTTCTCGTCGCGTTTATGGCTGTGCAGTCCGTCTGGTCGGGCGCGCTCACCCCCCTCGAGATCAGCGGGCTCGTTGTGCTCGTCGCCCTCGCGAGCAACGTCGTCGCACTCGTTGTGCCGTCGACCTCGCCGCGCTGGACGCGCGATGCGGGGCTCGCGACCATCGCTGGCATCGCGATCCTTGCACTGCTTGTCGTGCGCAACCTCGAAGATGCCACCTGGCTCATCCTGGCGATCGCGGGAGTCGCGGCGCTCATCATCGCCATCAGCCGCGATGGCCTGTTCGGTTCGACCTCGCCACGCCGACACCTCGGCTGGCTCGCGCTCGGGCTCGCGACATCCGGGCTGTGGTGGCGTTTGGCCGGCAGCAGTGTCGAAAATGTCGAGGCTTACGTGCTCCCGCTGTCGGGAGCACTGCTCGCCGTCGCGCTGCTCGTCTGGCGCAGCAATCGGGCGAACCCCGAGCGCGGTGCCGCACCCGTCATCGCGCTCGGTGGGCTGCTCGTTGCGATCCTGCCGTTGTCACTCAACGCGGCAACCGGTGAGCTGCCGCGCGCGATTGTTGTCTTCGCGGCCTCCGCTGTGCTCCTGCTGGTCGGCAGCGTTGTCGTTGGCAGCGAGCGGCTGCGCCCGTACCTCGACGCCGCGGCCCTCTCCGGGTTTATCGGGGTACTTGTTGTCGCGATCGGTCGCTCGTGGACGCTCGCCGTGCCGCCCGGAACCGCCGACGCGCGCCTCGACGCCTGGCTCGGCGCAACCTTCGCCGTGCTCCTCGTCGCCGCTCTCGGCCAGGGGCGCGATCGTGTTGGCGACAACCCGCGCCTCCGCTCGATTTCCAGCCAGAGCCTCGGGCTCGTTGCGCTCTCCGTTGTCTTCCTGTTCGAGGTGAGCAACCTGAGCGCCGGTGAAGTCGGACAGGTGCGCGCCCTCTCGACGGTGCTGCTCTTCGCCGCGCTGCACGTCACGGCCGTGCTCGTCGATCGATCGCCGCTCACCCGCGCGCTCGCCTGGGTCGCGCTCGGCTTCGCGGCTGCCGTCGCCGTCGCCGGTATGGTCGTCGGCGCGCTCGACCCGATCGAGTACGGCACGGTGCCCGTCGCAGTTGCGCTGCTCGCGGGCGGCGCCATCCGAATGTCCCGCAATCCGGCCGCGCGCAGCTGGCCGCATCTCGGGCCGGGGCTGCTTGTGCTGTTTGTTCCGCCGCTCGTCGCGACCTTCGACGACCGCCCAATCTGGCGCGCGGCGGCCATCGCCGTCGTTGCGATCGCCGCGATCATTCTCGGACTCACGCGAAAGCTGCAGGCACCGTTTATCGTCGGCGCCGTCATCACGATCGTGCACGTCTTCGCAACGTTCTCACCGCAACTGCGTCAGCTCTACAGCACCCACTCGTGGGTCGTATGGATCGTCATCGGAACCCTCGGCGGCACACTGCTCGTGGTCTTCGCCGCGCGATTCGAGAAGAGCCTGCACTCCGCGAGGGAAACCTTCGCGAAGGTCAGCCAGTTGCGTTAGCGCCGCAACGCTGGCCCCGCAACGCTAGCGCTGCAACCAGGCGAGCACCGCGAGCACACGGCGATGGTCGGTTCCGGAACCCTCGAGCCCGAGCTTCTGAAAAATGGATGTCACGTTCTTCTCGACGGCGCCCGTACCGATGACGAGCGCGCTCGCTATCGCAACGTTTGTGCGACCCTCCGCCATCAGCGCCATCACCTCGAGCTCGCGTGGAGTGAGCGTCGTGAGCGGGTCGTGTCGACGCCCGAGCAGCTGCGCGACAACCTCGGGGTCGAGCACGGTGCCGCCCGACGCGATCCGCGAGATGGCGTCATCGAGTTCGGCGAGCGAGGCGACGCGATCCTTGAGTAGGTAGCCGATGCCGCCGCCGCCTGACGAGAGCAGCTCCTGCGCGTAGGCGACCTCGACGTATTGCGACAACAGCAGGATGCCGATGCCCGGCTGCAGCTCGCGCGCCCGAATCGCCGCGCGCACTCCCTCGTCGCGGTAGGTCGGCGGCATCCGCACATCGAGCACAAGCATCTCGGCGTCGAGCGTGCCAAGCTCGGCGAGCAGCGAGTCAGCGTCGCCAAACGAACCGACTATTGTCGCCCCGGCCTCCTCGAGCACACGAACGAGCCCCTCGCGCAGCAGCACTGAATCATCGGCTACCGCTACGCGAAGGGCTGTCATGCCCCACAGCTTATTCAGAACGGGGGAATCTGGCTGTGACAACCGTCGGACCGCCCGCCGGGCTCGTCAGGTCGAGCGTTCCGCCGAAGCCGCGCACGCGCTGCTCGATTCCGTCGAGCCCGTGCCCCTCGACGTACCGCGCACCACCAACGCCGTTGTCGGTCACCGTGACCGTAAGGCTGTCGTCGACCGAACTCACAATCACACCGATGGATGTCGCGCCCGAATGCTTCGCGGCATTCGCAAGCGCCTCGCTCCCCACGAAGTACGCGTTGCGCTCGAGCTCTTGCGGAAGAGCAACGCCGCCGAGCTCGTCGACAACAGTTGTGGGCACTGTGCTGCGAACAGCCGCCGACTCGAGCGCAGCAATCAGGCCACGGTCGAGCAGGATCGGCGGTGCGAACCCACGAGACAGCGCGCGAAGTTCTTCGAGCGCCTCCCTCGACTGCCCCATCGCCTCGGTGAGCAGCGTGCGCGCCTTCGCCGGGTCGGTGTCGAGCTGGCGTTCGGCAGCGGCGAGGTCCATCTGCAGGCGCACGAGGCGCTGCTGCGGACCATCATGGATGTCGCGCTCGAGCCGTCGGAGCGAGTGCCCCTCCGCTGACGACGCAGCAGCCCCGGCCGCGGTGAGAGCTCCGACCCGCTGGCGCAGCGCGTCCGACTTGAACGCACCAAGCAGCGCGCGGGCAACGAGGTGGTGGAACAGCGTGAACCCTCGCGTGATGAACGGCAGCAGCGCGAGGAAGATGATCCCCACGATGAAGTAGACGATGCTGTCGGTGACGAGCAGCTGGTCGGGCGAGGCCGTCGCTGGTGCAAGCCCAAGCCATTGCGAGAGCGTCCAGTCCCGGTCGTCGGCATGTATCTCGATGTTGCCGCCCCAGATCCAGTAGCTAAACCCGCTGGCCACAAAGCTCACCGCGATGACCGTGAGGGTCCAGGTGAGGAGCGAGACTGCGAAGTTCACAACCATTGCCCACAGCAGATAGAGCCAGTAGTGGCCGTTGGCGAACACCGACTTGAGCCAGCCCCAAAAGCCGGGCTGCACCTGGCTGAAGTCGGGGCGCTCAATCGGCTCGCGGCCCGTCCACTCGAGCAGCGTGATCTCGAGCCAGCCGAAACCCCGCGAAACGTACAGCGCGGCGACGAGAAGAACTACACCGATAAAGAAGGTGATGAGCGTGCCGAGACCGGTCGAGACGAGGGTGACCGTCGTTACAAACGCGGCGAGAGCGATCGGATACGAGATAAGCAGGAAGAGCAGTTCGCGCGGCACTCCACGCCAGAGGCGCCAGTACGAGAAGGGTTCGGTGTCTGTAGTCATGATGTTCCTGTCCATTGTGGTGTGCGGCGGTGTGCTGCAGTGTGCCGTGCTGTGGGTTCCAGCCTTTCGTTTGTGCGGATGTTGCGGCATGGAGAGCGCCACCAGACTCGGACGGGGGTTAGCCCTACCTTCGTTAGCTAGGCCTTCGTTAGCCCTGCCTTCGTTAGCTTCGCCTCAGCTTGCTTGCGGAATATGTACAGCTGAGTAGCGTTTACACAGACGAGAAGAAGGAGTCACACAATGACTGAAGTTCAGGTAGTACCGCAGAGTTCCATGAGTGCAGACGTCGTATCCGGCGTCGCCCAATTCCTCGGCCCCGTGGTTGTCGACCTCACCGCCCTCGCGGTTGACGGAAAGCAGGCACACTGGCACGTACGCGGCGCTAACTTCCAGGCCGTGCACGAGCTCCTCGACGAGGTAGTTGAGCACGCACACGACTACGCGGACACCGCAGCGGAGCGCGTTGTCGCCCTCGGCCTTCCGCTCGACGTGCGCATCCAGACCGTTGGGTCGAAGACCACAACCCCCGCGCTGTCCGCTGGCTTCCAGCAGTCCGACGCAGTGATCGCCCAGATCATCGCCTCGATCGACGCAACGCTCGTTACGGTTCGCACGGCAGTCGCCGAGCTCGCCGAACTTGACGCCGTGTCTCAGGATGTCGCGATCGAGATCGCTCGCGGACTCGAGAAGGACCGCTGGTTCCTCTTCGCGCACCTCGCGACCAAGTAACAATCCTCGCCAGCACTCGCTGGTTGAGTAGACGCGCCAGCGTCGTATCGAAACCGGGTTTCGATGCGGCCGTGGCCGGCCTACTCAACCAGCGAGTTTGTTCATTAAAGCTCGTTGAACGTAAACCGACCACCGAGCAACGTCGCCGACACTCCCATGTCGCGCAACCCCGAAGCGTCGGCCGCGAGCGGGTCGACATCGGTCACGATGAGGTCGGCCGGCTGGCCGACGGCGACTGTCGTGCGGGTCGAGGCAGCGAGAGCCTCAGCGGTAGTGATGCGCTGCTCCGGGTGCCAGGGCTCGCGATCGCCACGTGTGCGTCCGACAGCAGCGGCTGCAGTGACCCACGGGTCGAGCGGCGACACGGGAGCGTCTGATCCCATGGCGAGCTCCGCCCCGGCGTCGAGCAGGCTGCGCAGCGCGAAGGTTCGGTCGGTGCGGCCGGCCCAGTAAAGCTCCGCGACATCCCGATCGTCCATCGCATGGTCGGGCTGCACACTCGCCACGACGCCGAGCTCGGCGAATCGCGCGAAGTCCTTGGCGGCGATGAGCTGGGCGTGCTCCATACGACCACCCCGGTAGTTCTCAAGCGTGGCAATCTCTGCGAAAGCGTCGAGCACGAGCGACACCGCGTGATCGCCGATCGCGTGCACCGTCGGGGTGATTCCGGCGGCCACGGCCTTGCGCAGGTGCGGCAGCAGTTCGGCGGGCGGCATGGTGAGCATGCCGAACTCCCCCGGGCGGCCCGGGTACTCGTCGTAGCAGTACGCCGTGCGTGTGTTGAGCGAGCCGTCGGTGAGCACCTTGTACTGCCCAACGGTGAGCAGGTCGTTGATCCGCTGGCCGGTGTGCAGGCCGAGCTCGATCGCACGGTCGAGGTGCTGCGTATAGATGCCAAACTCGACGCGCAGAAAGTCGTTGCCGCCATCGATGCGGCGCTGCCAGGTGTCGAGGTTCCAGTCCATCTCGAGGTCGACGATTCCGACGACACCGTTGCGCGCCGCCTCGCGCGCCGCGGCTCGGGCCCAGACGTCGAGCTCGCGCGGGTCGACGGTGTCGATGCGGCGGGTGACTTCAAACGCGGGATCCTCGCGCAGCACACCGTCGGGGTGCCCGGCGTGGCCGTAGAGCTCGAGAGCCGGGGTGTTGAGCCACACCGTGTGCAGGTCGCCGCTCACAAGCACAACCGGGTGCACGGATTCGACGGCGTCGAGCGTCGCAGAGTTGGGAAGGTCGGGCCAGAGCCCGTCACGGAACCCCGACGCCACAAACGGCACGGCCGGAGCGGTCGCGTGGCTCAGCGCCGTGCGTACGAGCTCTGCAGCTTCGCGAGCGGATGTCGCGCCCGAGACGTCGAGGCGCTGCTGAACGAGCGCCCACTGACTGAAGTGCACGTGGTTGTCCCAGAGCCCCGGGGAGATCCAACGGCCACCGAGGTCACTACCGCCGCGGTCACTGCTGCTCGTGGTTGCGGGCGTGATCGCCGTGATGACGCCGGCCTCGACCGCGACATCCACCAATTGGCCGTTCAGAGTCGCGTTACTGAATAGTTGCATCGCGCACCCGCCTCATCTCCGCAGCGAGCGTCGGCGAGTTGTACGGTCCGTCGCTCTCGAGGGCAGCGAGCACCGAATTCATCACGTTGTCTGGCTTGTCCTGGCTGAGCTTGAGGCGCGCCTCGAAGCGGGTGACGCGCAGGCGAATGCCGACCGTTCCCTTCGCGATGCGGCGGGCGTAGGTCTCGTCGATCTCGAGCGAGACCGGCTCGGCCATGGGTGCCTCGAAGTGGTTGACGAGGTCGTCGAGCACACGGAAGTTCTCTTCGTCGCTCAGGATCTCGGGAACACCGTAGAGGTGCGCCGTGACGTGGTTCCAGGTCGGGATAAACGAGTGACCCTCGTACCAGCTCGGCGAAATGTAGCCGTGCGGACCCTGCACGATCATCATCATCTCGTGCTGCCCCAGTTCGTGGGCCCGCTCATCGGGGCGTCCGACGTGGCTCACAATGCTGATGCCCTCCTCGTCTTCTTCGAGCACTATCGGGTAGTGCGACGCGACGAGACCGGAGGCGGGGTTGGAAACGAAGGTGGCCCACGCGTTCTCGCGGATGAGCCTCTTCACCTCTTCAGGATCGGTGATGACGTAGGTGGGGGTGTGACGCATGGATCAAGTTTGCCAGCTTGGGGAGCGTGGTCAGACCTGGTCGCCTCTATATCTGGTCGACCGGGCAGTAGTAAAGCTTGCGGCCCGCCGCCATCTCCATAACGATCGGAGTGCCACACACGCGGCAGGGCTTGCCCTCGCGGTGGTAAACCCAGTGGCGGTCGTCGCGACGGGCGAGAGCTGCCTCGTACTTGGATTTGCTCAGCCCATCCATCGTCATCATTTGGCCGAGTTTGACGCCGAGCTTGAGGAGCTTTGTCCAGTCCTGATAAATCGCGCGAAGGGTGTCTTCCGGCACGAGCTTGCCGGGAGTGTGCGGGTCGAGGCGCGCACGGAACAGGAGTTCGGCGCGGTAGACGTTGCCGATGCCGGCGACGACGTTCTGGTCCATCAGCAGAAGACCGATCGGCGTTGGCTTCTTGCGCACCGCGTCGACGAACTTCTGCTCGCCCTTTTTGCCGTCGACGATGGGGTCGGGGCCGAGTTTCGCGATTACGGCGCGCACCTCGTCGGGGTGGAGCACCTCGCACGCGGTTGGTCCACGCAGGTCGGCGCACGTCACGTCCGTCAGGAGTCGCACCCGCACGGCGCCGATCGGTTCCGGCGGAAAGCTTTCGAGCTTTCCGGGTGTCTCCTGCTCGGCCATCCGCAGGCGGGTTTTGCGCGGGGCGCCGATGCTCGCGTTGCTTGATTCGGCGTCGTCGCTGGTCGTACCCCGCTGATTAGTTTGGCCCATTCGGCCGTTTGCGGAGGAAGTTGTCGCGTCGGCGGTGATGTCACCGGCGAAGTCCCACGCGCCATACATACCCAGGTGCACGCGCAACCAGAGCCGGTGATCGAACTCGAGGAACATCTGCTTACCGACCGCCTTGGCATCGGTCATCTCGAGGCCGTCGATCTCTTTCGCTCCCGGCGCGAACCGACCCTGCGGCGAGCTCGCCGCGACAGTCTTGCCAACGAAATGCAGCGCGAACTGGCGGGTAATGCGGTGAACGGAATGGCCCTCGGGCATCAGCTGGCCTGTGTGCCTGCGATGACCTCGTGGCCCGCGATCAGCTCGTGGCCCTTAATCAACCCGCTCGTCTCGTATTCGGCGAGCTGGGCGATGCGGCGCGCATGGCGCTCTTCGCCCGGAAACGGTGTGTTGATAAACGTGTCGATGAAGAGCTTGGCCTCGTCGACCGAGTGCTGGCGTGCGCCGATTGAGATGACGTTCGCGTTGTTGTGTTCGCGCGCGAGTTCGGCGGTCGAGACGTTCCAGACGAGAGCCGCTCGCGCGCCCGCCACCTTGTTTGCCGCGATCTGCTCACCATTGCCCGAACCTCCGAAGACAACGCCGAGGGCTTCGATTCCCGCAGCCTGGTCGGTGACTGTCGCCTGCGCCGCGTTGATGCAGAAGCTGGGGTAGTCGTCGAGGGGGTCGTAGCTCTGCGGACCGTGGTCAACAACCTCGTGGCCGTTGCCCCTGAGGTGGTTCTGAAGGTCCTGACTGAACTCGAGGCCGGCATGATCGGTCGCGATATGGATGCGCATCGCACCAGTCTAGGAGGGCTTTACTCCTCCCCCAGCGCCACAACGAGGTAGTCGGTAATGATCCAGCTTCCGCCGGTGAGAGTGAGCCCGTACGTCACATCAAAGGCGGAGTCGTCGGCAGCATCGGTCTCGGTGCGCTTAACAATTGCTTGCGTTCCATTGACCTCCACTGATTCCACGGTGACCTCGTAGCGGTACTTCCCGTCTGCGGTGAAGTCTGCGGCAATCGTCTGCCACTCCGCGCAACTGAACTCGCCCTCTGTGGAGAAGTACGCGGCCTGCACCTCTGTGGAGGTGAGGGTCTGGAACGTCGAGCAGTCGAGGTCGGCGAGCGATTGCTCCAGCTGTTCGACTGCCTTGACCGGCGCCTCGCGGTAGACCCCGCCGAGCGTCGACACGGCAAAGTAGGCCGCAACCCCGAGCGCGACAACCACGGCGAGCGCAACCAGCCACGGCCAGATCCGTCGTCTTTTCGTTGTGGTGTCAGTCATTGCCTACCCCGGTTGCCGAGATGTAGATCTTCCGAAGTGTGGATGTCGCAGTCCACACGGTGCGCTGGCCCGCCTCGAGCCGACCAACCGTGCCCGGCATCAGTTCGAGCTGCTCGCCGGTGGAAAACGCAACGGTGCCGGTTCCCGCGAGAACGATAAAGAGCTCGTCCTCTTCGATATCGCTCATGGCGCCGACCGTCATCTCCCACACACCGTACGGGTTGCCGTCGAAGTCCCCAAGTTCGGCGAAACCCGTCTCGGGCGCACCGGAAATGAGCTGGGATTGAGGCACGACCTCACGCGAAAGAGAAAGGGCGAGAGCTGCAACGAAGTCGATCACGAGTCGAAACCCAGGCCCGCGGCATCCAGCGTCTTGAGAAGGAGGTTGCGCTTGCCGCGATTGTGGTCCGCGCCGTTGAGGGCAGCGCGGGTGGCCTGCACACCGAGAAACGCCGCCGGCTCCGGCGGGAAGGGAAGGGGAACATCACGAACCATCTGAAGCGACGTGCGCTCGGTCTCGAGGCCGCGCAATTTGTCGAGCATCACGTTCGCCGCAAAGCGCGTTGCCGCGACCCCTAGTCCGGTGAAACCTGCGGCATAGGCGACGCGGCCCTGACGAGCCTCGCCGAAGAAGGCGCAGAAGCGAGTCGAGGTGTCGATGACGCCCGACCAGCGGTGGCTGAAGCGAACGCCCTCGAGCTGCGGGAAGGTTGCGAAGAAGTGCCGCGCGAGAGTGTCGAAGGTCGCGGGGCGATCGTCGTACTGGGGCCGAATGCGTCCGCCGTAGTGGTAGATCGCGTCGTAGCCGCCCCAGAGGATGCGGTTGTCCGCGCTCAACCGGTAGTAGTGAAACTGGTTGGCGAGGTCGGCCAGACCCTGGCGGTTGTTCCAGCCGATGCTCGCGAGTTGTTGCTCAGTGAGCGGCTCGGTCATCAACACGTAGTCGTACACCGGCACCGTGTGCAGCCGGTAGCGCTTGAGCAGCGACGGGAAGGCATTTGTGGCGAGCGCGATCCGCTTGCCACGCGCCGAACCGTGCACCGTCTCGACCGCGACGCGATCGCCGACGGCATGGCTGTCGAGGCCGCGAACCGGCGAGTGCTCGAAGATCTCCACGCCGGCTTCTGCGCACGCGCGCGCGAGCTCGGCAACGAGCTTGCCCGGGTGGACGACTGCGGTCGAGCGGGTGCTCCAGAGTCCGGCGAGGTAGGTGGGCGAGTTGACCTCGGCGCGCACCGCCGCCTCGTCGAAGAAGATCTCGGTGTCGCCGTTGGCGGCCGAGCGGAGCCCCTCGACCTGGTAGTCCTCGGTGGCTACCGAGAGTGTTCCGGTGCGCTCGAAGTCAACCTTCCAACCACGGGCGGCGACCGTCGACTCGATCTCGTCGAGGTTCTCGAGGCCGAGGCGGTCGAGCTGCTCGAGTTCCCTGGGCCAGCGCGACTCACCGTTTGACTCACCGTGGGTGAGGCTCGCCTCGACGAATCCACCATTGCGACCTGACGCCGCCCAGCCGAGCGTGCGCGCCTCGACGATAGCGACGCGTGCCGACGGGTCGCGCTCCTTTGCCAGGAGTGCAGTCCAGAGGCCGGTGTAGCCGCCGCCGACAACAACGAGGTCGAACTCCTCGATCGACTCGAGGCGCGGAAACGACGGCACATCGAGGCCGTCGAGCCAGAACGGTTGCAGCACACTCCCCTGCAGCGAGGCTGCAACGAGCGCCGGGTTTGAATGCGAGCGGTCGAAAACTGTGCTGGCCATAGTCGTAACCCTAGCGATCCGGCTCTGGTCTTCTGCCGAAAGCGGGAGCAGAATTAAGAGCACGAACCATTTCAGTGGAGGCCGCAATGCGCGATTTCACCCCAGTCCCTGACGCAGTGCCCGTGCTCGGTCGCGGAAAACATCGCACGCCCCGCAGCGGCGCCTGCTTTATGGAGTTCGCCTCGTACCTCGCCGGCGAGAAATGGAGCGATCACCCGTCGTGCACCCACCCCGTGCTCGCGTCGCTCGCCCGGGCAGCGAACGACACAACAACCGACGCCGGGCGGGCGCGGCTCGTCACCCTCATTCCTTCGGTCGTCGGGCTCAACGGCTTTCACCCGCAGATCCCGCTCGTGATCTGCACAATCGCGGCCTCCGCGGCGCTCCCCGTCGCGGCCGAATCGCGCCAACGCGCACTCGCGGCCGGGCTCCTGCGCTGCGAGCAAGCGGCCGACCACGTGCAGGGCGAGTTGGGTGAGACGCTGCGCCGCGACATCCATGCCGCACTGTCAACAGCCCCCGCCGCCGAGAAATGGGCGCGCGGCTTTGTCGACGAGGTCGGGGCGACGCCGGTCGCGCTCGATTCGCGCACCATCGACCTGCTGCTCGGACTGTCGGTCACCGGTATCGCCGAGGCTTGCGTCGCCGACCCCGATGGAATCCTGCGCGGGGTGCTCGAGCGCGCGATCGACGCAACGATCACGCTGCTGAACCCGGCAACCGCCCACGTGCACACAAAGCAGCCGCAACTCGTGCGCTAGAACTACAGTTGATTCTTGTGTTGCCCGTCGATCACGGGTAGCGAAGTCCCCCAACACAAGGAGAACCGCGTGCCCGGAGAGAACCTGACCAGAGTCGAAGCGCAGGAGCGCAAGGCGATTGTCGACGTGACAAGTTACGACATCACTTTGGATGTCACGACCGGCGCCGAGGTCTTCCGCAGTACAACGGTTGTGACCTTCTCCGCGACGGCGGGCGCCTCGACCTTCATCGACGCCGTGACCGAAACCGTTCACTCGGTGACGCTCAACGGCACGGTTCTCGAGAACGTCGCCGACGGCGCACGCATCCAGCTCGACAACCTCGCCGCCGACAACGTGCTCGTCGTCGTCTCCGACAACGCGTACACAAACACGGGCGAGGGCCTGCACCGCTTCGTTGACCCTGTCGACAACGAGGTCTACCTCTACACGCAGTTCGAGGTGCCCGACTCGCGTCGCGTTTTCGCGGTCTTCGAGCAGCCCGACCTCAAAGCCACCTTCACGTTCACGGTCACGGCGCCCGCCGCCTGGGAGGTTGTGAGCAACCAGCCGACGCCCGAGCCCGCAGTCGATGGTGCCATTGCGACGTGGAGCTTCGAAGCAACCCCGATCCTGTCGAGCTACGTCACAGCACTCGTGATGGGACCGTACGCGGTCGTGCGTGACGAGCTGACGTCGAGCGATGGACGCGTGATTCCGCTCGGCTTGTTCGCGCGTAAGTCGCTCAGCGAGTTTCTCGACGCCGACTACATCTTCGAGAAGACCCGCCAGGGCTTCGAGTACTACGAGGCGAAGTTCGACTACCCCTACCCCTTCGCGAAGTACGACCAGCTGTTTGTTCCCGAGTTCAACGCGGGCGCGATGGAGAACGCCGGCGCGATCACCTTCACAGAGACCTACGTCTTCCGCTCGAAGGTGACCGACGCCATCAAGGAACGTCGCGTCGTCACGATTTTGCACGAGCTCGCGCACATGTGGTTCGGCGACCTCGTCACGATGAAGTGGTGGAACGACCTCTGGCTCAACGAGTCGTTCGCCGAGTGGGCGTCGACGATCGCGACAGCCGAGGCCACCGAGTGGACCGAGGCGTGGACGACCTTCCAGGCCATGGAGAAGAGCTGGGCCTACCGCCAGGACCAGCTGCCCTCCACCCACCCCGTCGTCGCAACAATCAACGACCTCGAAGACGTGCAGGTGAACTTCGACGGCATCACCTACGCCAAGGGCGGGTCGGTGCTCAAGCAGCTCGTCGCCTGGGTCGGAATCGACGCCTTCTTCGCCGGAGTCGCTGCCTACTTCAAGAAGCACGAGTTCGGTAACACCGAGCTCAGCGACCTGCTCGCCGAGCTCGAGATCACAAGCGGCCGCGACCTCAGCGGCTGGTCGGCCCTGTGGCTCGAGACCGCGGGCGTCAACACGCTGCGCCCCGCCATCGAGACCACCGCCGACGGAACAATCAAGTCGTTCGCCGTGCTGCAGGAGGCCGCGTCGGACTACCCGACGATCCGCCCGCAC
>Ga0247805_1000539_pt1 | contig 19557 bp, 14 predicted proteins | sample UWRJL044104R1_FD_180930 | JGI IMG/M metagenome (GOLD analysis project Ga0247805, IMG submission 180930) | Plant litter microbial communities from Arlington Agricultural Research Station in Wisconsin, United States - UWRJ-L044-104R-1 | ecosystem: Environmental > Terrestrial > Plant litter >... | reverse complement strand
CGATTTCTCCGACTGCATAGAATTTTCTTCGGGCGAGTTCGGCTTCAACAAAAGCGAGTTCGGCTTCGTAATTTTCTTTGACATACACCGGATGCAGGCCCATCATCAGGAATACATTTTCAGGATATTGCTGTTCGAGCGCATACATTGATTCGGTGCAAGTGGAATCGATCGCAGGAATAAAAAATCGGGTGACGCCTTTTTCAATGGCGCGTTGGATCATTTCATCCCGGTCTTCTGAAAATTCATCGCTGTAAAGATGTGTATGCGTGTCGGTAATGCCCATAATGATATTTTGAAGCCGCAAAGGTAACTTTTTGGTTTGAAAGGCGCTTTCATTCCCCAATAATTCCCCTATATTTGGGAATCAATTTGCAATATGAAAGACCTGTATAGCGTCCTGAAAAAGGAAAAATATAAGAAAATAAAATTTAAGGTAACCAAAACCCACCATTTGCTGATCAAAGCTACGATCAACAGCGTCAAAGGCGATTTTATCCTGGACACCGGCGCGTCGAACAGTTGTGTCGGCTTTGAAAGCATCGAATTGTTTAAACTTACAGCCGGGAATTCAAAAACGAAAGCTGCCGGAGCCGGCGCAATTGGCATGTTTACACAAATTGCAAAGACGAATAAATTAAAAGTTGGAAGTTGGAAAAACGACGATTTCAACCTGGTGATCTTTGATTTGTCGCATGTGAATTCGGCATTGGAACAACATAAAGTGAAGCCGGTTCAAGGTATTATCGGGGCAGATGTTTTGATTGGCGGGAAAGCAGTAATTGATTATGAGAATCGCCATTTGTATTTGATGTGAAAATCGAATTCTAATTGAAAACCCGCGTTTGCTCATTGACACAATTTATTGTTTCATCAAATGCTTACATTTGGAAGACAACTCTAAAAAAATACGACATGATACAAAAATACTTACAGAAAAGCCTGTTGGTCATTTGTGGCTTATTGTTTTACACAAGTTCTTTCGCACAGTCATCGATTATTGCTCATGACGATGTTGTTACTATGTCTAATGGTGCTGTTGGCCAATTAATACTGACCAATGCGGTCGAAAATGATAGCGTTAATGAAATTCCTGCCAATTTAAATTTGGTCTTATTAGCTCAAATTAGTACTGACAATCCGAATCTAAGTCTTGCTTCAGATGGTTCTGTTACTATTACACAAAATCCCGTGGCACCTGGATATTACCGGATCCGCTATCAAATCAGCAACATCAGCTCCCCTAATTTTGTTTCCGTTGCGACCATTCATATCTTTATCGGAATCTGTGCATTAACTGAAGTGAATCTGACAAGCAGGCAAGCTTGCACTGCAGCTGTAAGTATAAGAAATTTGCCTGAGAATGAACCGTGGCATCTTCAAGTCAAAAAAGACAACCTGCCGTTTTCAACGATCACGGGAACTGGCTCGAGGACGGAAATTCCGATTCCTGAACCAGGGCATTACAGTTTTCAGGCCACCAACACGAATACTAGTTGCATATCGATTGTTATGGAACAAACAATCAACTCGTATTTGTGCCGGGCGCTATCTGTTTTTTTATATGGCACTTATAACGATTACAATTCCGACAATTATTTAAATGCCGGAGATACGCTCGAATACAGTATTATCATTAACAATACAGGAACTACGCCCATTACTGATGTGTCGGTGACCAGCGCATCAGCAAATATTTTTGGGAGTGTCATTCCAATTTTGGCACCTAACAGTATCAATTCTACCGCTTTTAACGGTAGACATATCATTACACAACAGGATATTGACACTGGTTTTGTAGATACCAGTGTTGATATTGTTGGGACAAATATAAACCAGTCCCCTGAAACCAATATTTATATTACTCAAAATCAAATTGTACCCGTTCGTAAAGTTGCGATAAAAGCATTTTTGGATGCCAATGAAAATGGACTAAAGGATCCCGGCGAAAATAATTTCTATATGGGACAGGTCGTTGCGCAAAGCACTAATGGAGGACGAAACAGAGTGGGCTACTCATCCCTTGACCTCATAGATAATGATCCTGACCATGCCTACAACATTTCTTATGAAATATTTCCTGACTATGCAGGATTTTTTACGGTAAGTCCCGACAATTTTAATAACGTTCATGTGCCGGCTGTAGGCGGCGCAGCCATAAATTTTGCGGTGGTTGCACTTCCTTACACAGATGTTTCAGTCGCATTATACAACGTTCAAGGATCGCCAAGACCAGGATTTACCTATCAAAATCGCATTAGGATTGCCAACAACTCCCCGTTACCTGTTGCTTCCGGAACCCTTACATTTACAAAAAACAACCTGCTCACGATCAGCAACATTTCAGAATCGGAAATAACACCAACAGCTGCTGGGTTTTTACATGCTTTTACAAACCTACAGCCTTTTGAAACCCGTGAGATCATAGTGACCTTACAAGTTCCGTTAATCCCGATTGTAAACCTGGGTGATTTGTTAACTAACAGCGTCGCAATTACAGTTATTGACGACATCTCTCCTGAAAACAATACACACAGTCTTACTGCAACAATTATTGGCTCATATGACCCAAATGACAAAACCGAAAGCCATGGCGGGAAAATCCTCAATAGCACTTTTACTCCAAATGATTACCTGACTTACACCATCCGCTTTGAAAATACCGGGAATGCAAATGCGATCAATGTAAAAATCAAAGACCTTCTTGAAGAAAAATTAGACGAAACAACTGTAAAAATGGTTGCTGCAAGTCACAGTTATGTATTAGAGCGCATCGGAAAAAACCTGACATGGACATTCGCGGCCATAGACCTTCCGCCATCTGAGGAAGATTCAAATATAGGAAAAGGTTATGTCGTGTTCCAGATAAAACCAAAACCGGGATTTGCCGTTGGCGATATCATTTCAAATAAGGCTGATATTTATTTTGATTTCAATCCTGCAGTCATTACCGAGCCCGCTTTAACCGAATTAGTATCGGTTTTGGCTATAGCCGATTTTGGAGACCCGAAACTTATCATATATCCAAATCCTGTTCGAAACATCGTGCGTTTTACTACTGAGAACAACCAAAAAATCGATGCAGTAAGCCTGATTGATATTTCAGGGAAGGTCGTTTTATCAAAGTCTTTCATTAATACTGAAGAGTTGTTCGATTTGTCTGATTTGTCTTCCGGAATCTATTTTGCAAGAATACAGGCTGGCGGAAAAGAAAAAATTGTAAAACTGGTCAAAGAGTAAAATGAAAAGATAAAAAAATCCCGCTTCGAAATGAAACGGGATTTTTTATTTAAAGATTCGAACTTAAAGTTCCAATGCTTTTTTCGGATTGTTGTCCATCAGCAATTCTGCAGGATTTTCCAAACCTTCTTTTACCGCTACAAGGAAACCAACAGATTCGCGTCCGTCGATGATCCTGTGGTCGTAAGACAAAGCCACATACATCATCGGGTGGATTTCGACTTTTCCGTTCACGGCAATTGGGCGCTCAATAATGTTGTGCATTCCAAGGATACCTGATTGTGGCGGATTGATGATTGGTGTAGACAGCATGCTTCCGAAAACACCACCGTTTGTAATGGTGAATGTTCCTCCAGTCATGTCGTCAACAGTAATTTGCCCGTCACGTGCACGAAGTGCCAAACGTTTGATTTCTGTTTCAATGCCTCGGAAAGAAAGTGTTTCTGCATTTCTCACTACAGGAACCATTAAGCCTTTTGGGCCTGAAACTGCGATTGAAATATCGGCAAAATCGTACGAAATTTTTTCATTCCCGTCGATCATGGAATTCACGTCCGGGAATAGTTTCAATGCTCTGGTTACGGCTTTTGTAAAAAAAGACATATATCCAAGTCCGAGTCCGCCGTGCTTTGCTTTGAATGCATCTTTGTATTCGTTTCTGATCGTGTTGATTGGCGTCATGTTAACTTCGTTGAACGTCGTTAACATCGCTGTCTCGTTTTTCGCAGCAACGAGTCTTTCGGCTACTTTTCTACGCAACATTGACAATTTCGTACGCTCCGAACCGCGGTTTCCGCCAGTTGGCGTTCCCATTGAAGGTACCGCATTAACCGCATCGTCTTTGGTGATTCTTCCGTCTTTCCCTGTTCCGGAAAGGGTTGACGCATCGATATTTTTTTCGTCAAGTATTTTTTTCGCAGCCGGAGATGGCGTTCCTGTAGCATAAGTTGCTGCTGGTGTCGGAGTGGCTTTTACTTCTTCTTTTTTAGGCTCTTCCGCTTTTGGAGTTTCAGCTTTCGGATCTTCGGCTGGTTTCGATTCAGTTGCCGGAGCAGTTCCTGATGGTTTTGCAGCATCGGTATCGATCAGGCAAACGACCTGTCCTACTTTTACCGCATCGCCTTCTTCGGCTTTTAGCGTGATGATTCCCGCAGCTTCCGCCGGCAATTCAAGGGTTGCTTTGTCTGAATCGACTTCGGCGATCGCCTGGTCTTTTTCTACGTAATCGCCGTCTTTTACAAGCCAGGTTGCGATTTCAACTTCGGTAATCGATTCGCCTGGTGAAGGCACTTTCATTTCTAAAATCATAATTTCTTACTTTATGGTTTTTTATATTTTCTGTTGTTTCTTAGAATTTGTTGCCCTTAGCCCTGATTGAGCCGATATCCTTTTTTGCAAAAAAAGATAAAGGCGAAAGCAGGAAACAGCTCCTAATTTAATTAAATAAATTCTTATCAAAAACCATCGCAACTGCGGCAGCATGGCGCTTTTTAGAACGGGCATAACTTCCGGCAGCCGGAGCGCTGTAGGCTTTTAACGAGGCCACCCTTAATTTTACGAGATGGAAATTCATCAGCATAAAACTGTAAGCACCCATATTTCTTGGCTCTTCCTGTGCCCAAACGTAATCGTCGGCGTTTGGATAAGAAGCAATAATTTCCTGTAATTGATCGATTGGCAGCGGGAACAATTGTTCGATCCTGACCAAGGCGACGTCTTTTCTTTCTTTGATTTCACGCTCTGCCAGTAAATCGTAATAGAATTTACCGGTACAGAATACCAATGTTTTGACGTCTTTTTTATTGACTGTGCTGTCATCAATGACTTCCTGAAAGCTTCCGGTTGCGAATTCTTCGGCAGATGAAACCACCAATGGATGGCGCAACAGGCTTTTCGGCGTGAATACGATCAACGGTTTCCTGAACGTCGTTTTCATTTGTCGTCTGAGCAAATGATAGAAATTCGCTGGCGTGGTACAATCGGCTACATACATGTTTTCATTCGCACATTGTTGTAAATAACGTTCCATTCTTGCTGAGGAATGTTCTGCGCCCTGCCCTTCGTAACCGTGCGGCAATAGCATCACGAGTCCGTTTTGGTTGTTCCATTTGTCTTCGGCGGCAGAAATATACTGGTCGATCATGATTTGCGCACCGTTCGAGAAATCCCCGAATTGTGCTTCCCAGATCGTCAGTGTTTTCGGACTTGCCAATGCATATCCGTAGTCGAAGCCAACTACACCATATTCCGACAATAATGAGTTGAAAATATTAAATTTTCCTTTAGCTTCTGGCAATTGCTGCAATAAGATCACTTCTTCTTCAGAATCTTCAACTTTTACCACGGCGTGGCGGTGCGAAAATGTTCCGCGTTCCACATCCTGTCCGGAAATACGCACATCGTAACCTTCGGTCAGTAAAGATCCGTAAGCCAGCAATTCTGCCATCGCCCAATCAAGCTTGTCCGTTTCGAAATACATCGTTTTGCGGTCGTTGATGAGTTTGGAGATCTTGCTGATGAATTTTTTATCCGATGGCAATTCGGTGATTACTTTTGCGATTTCCGTGAGTTTTTCTTTTGGGAAAGTCGTATCGGTCGCCATCAGCATTTCTGCCTGGTCTGCCTGGTGAAAACCCTGCCATTCGTTTTGCATGAACGGCGTGATGATCGTTAGATCTTTTTTGCGGGACGCTTCAAGGTTTTCTTCGAGAACCGCTTTGTATTGGTCTTCGAGCCCTTTCACGTAATTTGCGTCGATGATTCCGTCTGCCAATAATTTCGCTGCGTAAATGTCGCGCGGGTTCTGGTGTTTCGAAATGATCTTGTATAATTTCGGCTGTGTAAAACGCGGTTCGTCACCTTCGTTGTGGCCGTATTTTCTATATCCTAATAAATCGATGAACACGTCGCTTCCGAATTCCATACGGTAATCCAAAGCGAACAACATCGCATGAACTACTGCTTCGGTATCGTCGGCATTCACGTGTAATACTGGAGACAAAGTAACTTTTGCAATATCGGTACAATATGTTGACGAACGCGCGTCAAGATAATTCGTCGTAAATCCGACCTGGTTGTTGATCACCACGTGGATTGTTCCGCCAGTTTTGTATCCGTCAAGTTGCGCCATTTGTACAATTTCATATACAATTCCCTGTCCGGCAACAGCCGCGTCTCCGTGAAGCGCAATCGGCAAAACTTTAGAAAAATCTTCAGGGAAATAACGGTCCTGTTTGGCACGCGTGATGCCTTCGATCACCGCGCCAACAGTTTCCAAATGTGATGGATTCGGCGCTAAATTGATGTTGATCGATTTTCCGGTTTTCGTTCTCCTGTCGGATGTCAATCCCAAATGGTATTTTACGTCACCATCGAACAACGCGTCGTCGTCGTAATCTTTTCCGTCAAATTCAGAGAAAATATCCTGAGTTGATTTTTTGAAAATGTTTGCCAATACATTCAAACGCCCACGGTGCGCCATTCCCATGACAAATTGCTCTACGCCTTTTTCGGCGGCGGCCTCAATTAATGCGTCAAGTCCGGGAATGATGGATTCGCCGCCTTCGAGTGAAAATCGTTTTTGTCCGACATATTTGGTGTGAAGAAAGTTCTCGAAAGAAACCGCTTCATTTAATTTTTCGAGTATGTTTTTTTTCTGTTCTGCAGAAAATTTCGGGATGTTGTCGTTGTAACCGATTTTGTCCTGAATCCATTGGATGACTTCAGGCTTGCGGATGTACATGTATTCGACCCCGATCGATTCGCAATAAATTTTATCTAAGTGACCGATAATTTCCTGTAACGAACAAGGCGCCAGTTTCATCGCTTTGGCCGCATCAAAAACGGTATTCAGGTCCGATTTTGAAAGTCCGTAGTTTTCAATGTCCAATGTTGGCGACCACGTTCTTCTTTCGCGTACCGGATTTGTTTTGGTAAACAAATGCCCGCGCGTTCTGTAATCGTCGATCAATTTTAAAACGTTGAATTCTTTCTGGAGTTTTTCAGAGATTTTGCTGATATCAGGACTGTCGGAAGCAGCAAAATTGGCCATCTGAACAGCAGGTTGTTCGTCGCCATAAGTCTGCATTCCGAAGTCGAAACCCTGAAAAAAGCTTCTCCAGCTTGGCTCAACGCTATCGGGATTCTCTAAATATTGGTCGTATAATTCGGCGAAAAAGGCTGTGTGTGCTGCGTTTAAAAAGGAAAACCTATCCATAGTATTATTAAAATATCCTCAGTTAAAAATAGTCCCGCAAAAGTACGACAATTGAAATAACAATTTAGGTATTTTTTAGATACTTTTATGTTTTAAAACCCATTTATCAAAAAAGATGAAAAAGCCTGATTTTTTTACCGTTTGCAAAAATTTGTATGGTGTTTTGGCAGTATTTTCAAGTGCGTTGGTTTTTGGGCAATCGACCATTGACCTGCCCAAGCAAAAAAGCGATTTCTGGAAACGTGTTCAAATTGGCGGCGGCCTTGGATTAAATTTCGGTTCGGGGTTTACGGATTTGACAGTGGCACCGAGCGCGATTTATAATTTTAACCAATATATTGCTGCCGGGGTTGGGCTTCAGGGTAGTTATGTTCGTGTACGCGACAATTATGAATCGTATATTTACGGCGGGAGTCTGATCGCGCTTGCAACGCCAATCAAACAAATCCAGGTTTCGGCAGAACTCGAGCAATTGCGCGTCAATACGGATTTTTCAGGCATTGACATCAATGATAATTTCTGGAATACCGCTTTGTATCTTGGCGTCGGTTATCGGGCTGATAATGTAACGATTGGCGTTCGTTACAACGTACTTTACCGCGAAAGCCGCAGCGTTTACAGTGAACCGTTTATGCCTTTTATTCGTGTTTATTTTTAAAATTTGAATGATGATCAAAACACAAATTGCAAAACATTTCCGCGACGTGCATTTTGGCGGAAACTGGACCACATCAAACCTTAAAGACCAATTGGAAGGTTTAAATTGGAAACAGGCAACGACGAAGGTGTGTTCTTTTAATACGATTGCGACGCTGGTTTTTCACGTCAATTATTATGTGAGTGAGGTATTGAAAGTGTTGCATGGCGGATCGCTTGAAGCCAGTGACAAATACAGTTTTGATGTGCCTTTAATTGCTTCTGAAGAAGATTGGCAGCAATTGAAAAACAAAGCTTTTGGCGATGCAGAAGCGTTTGCAAACTTAATTGAAACGCTACCAGAAGAACAGCTTTTTGACCATTTTACAGATCCAAAATATGGGAATTATTACCGGAATTTACACGGGATTATCGAACACACGCATTACCATTTGGGACAAATTGCACTAATCAGAAAAGTCGTGATGCAGCAGGAAACAATGGATTAAAACCGGTTTCTAAACCACACTTTTTGCCATTCCCTTTTCAGAATTAAAAAGGCAACCTGTTCAGAAAGGGCCACAAAATCGGAACCGTCAAGTTTTTTGATCTCATTTTCGTTGACGTCAATAATATACAAAAGATTCAAGTATTCGGCAAATTTGTATTGAATCAGGCGGTAGACTTTTTCGTGCAACTGCACTTTGAGTTCATTCGGTTTGGTGCTCATCGGGAAATCAACGCCTTCATTCGCAAGGTTGAAATCTTTATTGATCTGCTCGATGAGTTTGAGATACAGGTTTTCTGTTTCGGCTTCAGCCAATAACAAATCGGTATTAATTGGCGCTACAAACATTACACTTTTCTTCCCATTAAATTTTCACCGAAAGCTTTTAGAATCGCTTTTTTGTCATCTGAAATCTGCATGTTTTCCAAAGTTTCAAAAGCTTTGAACGTGTAATCTTTAATTGCTTGTTGCGTCGCTGCGGAAGCGCCGGTTTCGTCAAAAATCTGTTTGATCGAATGGATCTTTTCCGTGTTATCGGCAGGCTGAACCGAATACAGGTGCAGCAATTGTTCGTAATGTTCTTTTTCAGCAAATTCAATTGCCTTCAGATACAAATACGTTTTCTTATTTTCGATGATGTCGCCGCCAACCTGTTTGCCGAAAGTTTCCGGGCTTCCGAAAGCATCTAAATAATCGTCCTGCAATTGAAATGCAATTCCGAGATTCAGTCCAAAATGGTAAACCGCCTCGCCATTTTCTTCAGAAGTTTTAGAAATGATCGCGCCCATTTTCATCGCAGCTGCGACTAAAACAGCCGTTTTATATTCGATCATTTTTAAATATTCCGGAATCGTCACATCGTCGCGGTTTTCAAAATCTACGTCCCATTGCTGGCCTTCGCAGACTTCAAGCGCAGTTTTGCTGAACAATTTTGCGAGTGATTTGAACACTTCGGGCTCGTATTGTTCGAAATATTGGTAGGCTAAAATCAGCATCGCATCGCCCGATAAAATCCCGGTGTTCAGGTTCCATTTTTCATGAACGGTTTCATTGCCGCGGCGCAGTGGCGCATCATCCATTATATCATCGTGAACGAGTGAAAAATTATGAAATACCTCGACGGCCATCGCCGCCGGAAGCGCTTGCTTATAATCGGTATCAAAAACTTCAGCAGCCATTAATGTCAGTACCGGACGGATTCGTTTTCCTGCCAGGCCAATGATATAATCAATAGGCTCGTAAAGATTGCGCGGTTCCTTCAGCAGTTCCTGGCTTTCAATGTAATTGGCGATAAATTCCTGATACTGTGGAATAGAATGCATGAAAATAATTTTCGGCTAATTTAGGCTTTTCGTTACGATTGCACAGTCATAATCAAATGTTAAATTTATGTAAATACTTTGGAAACTATTTTTGTATTCAAAGTTTCCAACTACATTTGTATCGGAAATTTAACATTTCCTTATGCCGAAAATGAAAGAGAAAATTATAGAAAAAGCAACAGACATGTTCTTGAAACTCGGTTTCAAAAGCATTACCATGGATGACATTGCCGGTGAAATGTGCATCTCTAAAAAAACGATCTACAAATATTTTATCAATAAAGAAGTTCTGATTGCCGAGAGTACCGAAACTTTAAATCGGACAGTGATGGATATCATCGGTTCGATCATCGCGAAAAATTACAACCCGATTGAGGAAAATTTCGAAATCCGGAGAATATTCAAAGGCATTTTCCAGTCGACTGAAACTTCACCTTTGTATCAACTCAAAAAACACTACCCGGAAATTTACGATAAAGTAGTCAATACCGAATTTGAAGAATGCTACAAATACCTGGTTCACAACGTCGAAAAAGGCATCGCTCAAGGCTATTACCGCGAAGGCATTCATGTAGAACAATACAGCAGAATGTATTATATGCTGACGTTTGCCATCAATGAAAACATCAAATCTGAAAAAGAAGCACGCGAACTTGAACTCGCTGCCCTAGAATACCATACACGAGCCATGGCAACACCGAAAGGCTTATCTGAACTCGAAAAACAACTGTCAAATCCTAATATATAACCATCAATCAATGAAAAAAGCAACATTAATCACCCTGTTGTTGTTGGCTTTCGCAGCCAAAGCGCAGGTCAAGACCACTGAAAAGCAAAGCTATTCTTTCAGCTTGGACCAAGCCATCGGCCATGCGCTGGAGCATAATTATGCCGCCGTTAATGCCGCGCGCGACATCGAAATTGCCAAACAGAAAAAGCGCGAAACGACCGCAACAGGCTTGCCGCAAATTAATGGAAATGTCGATTATGCCAATAACATTCAGATTCCGCTGAGCGTCGTTCCGGCACAATTCCTGAATCCAAATGCACCGGCCGGATCATTTACAGCAGTTGCTTTCAGTCCGAAACAAACCGTAACTGCGGTGGCTACTTTGCGACAGTTGCTTTTTGATGGTTCGTATATCGTAGCGCTTCAGGCAGCAAAAACGTACCTTCAATACTATGAAAATGCGAAGCAAAAGTCGAATGTTGAAGTCCGCGAAAATGTCATCAATGCCTACGGAAGTGTCTTATTGGCCGAAGAAAGCATCACGATTTTAAACCGAAACAAAAGCACGCTCGACAAAACATTTAATGACACGCGCGAAACTTTTAAAAATGGTTTGATCGAAGAAGAAAATGTAGAGCAATTGCAAATTACGCTGGCCTCGGTAAACAGCAGCCTGAACAACACAACGCGTTTGCGAGATATTGCTTATAAAAACCTCAAGATCATTTTGGGAATCGATATTAATGACGATTTGCAACTCACGAGCAAACTCGAAGACCTGACAATTCAGAACCTCGACATGGCATTGGCCAAAGGCGAATTCAACATTGAAAACAACACCGATTATAAAATGGCGCAGAATTTTGAGCAGCAACGTACACTCGAATGGAAATTACAGCGCAGCAAAGCATTGCCAACACTGGCCGCGAGCCTCAATTATGGTTTCAATGCCTTTGATGCGGACTTCTCTTTCCTCAGCGGCGCCAAATATTACAATTTTTCGACTCTTGGCGTAAGCTTAAACATTCCGATTTTTAGCAGTTTCGCAAGAAGTTCCCGCACGCAACAAGCCAAAATCGCATTGGATCAAGCCAAAACGCAACTTACCGAAACCAGCCAGCTTTTGCAATTGCAATATGAAAGTGCCAAAAGCGAATATGAATTCAGCGTAGAAGAATATGCTACTGCAAAAAGCAACCTGAATTTAGCCGAACGCATCGAGCGCAAACAACAAGTCAAATTTACCGAAGGACTTTCTTCAAGTTTTGATTTTAGCGAAGCGCAACGCCAATTGTATACTGCACAGCAAAATTATCTACAGACTATGGTAGATATCATCAATAAAAAATCCACTTTGGAAAAAGTGATGAACAACAAATAATCCAACATCAATCATATAAAACTATGAAATCAAACACTCACGAACACAAAAATATTACGGATATGAGTAAGAAAATTATGTTATACGGCGCCATGGCATTCATCATGGCTGCATGCGGGAATAAGCAGGACAATGCCAATGTAGATGCGGTCATCGCGTCAAAAAACCTTGAAGCCATTAAAGCAAAAAGAGCCACACTTCAAGCGGACATCAGCAAAATCGATGATGCGTTAGGCAATTTGGAAAAGAAATCAGACGAAGCACTGGTGAGCGTTGTTAAAGTTTCTGACACGATTTTCAACCATGCGATCGAAATACAAGGAAATGTAGAAACTAAAGAAAATCTTGTGGTTTATCCGCAGTTTTCAGGAACATTGGAAAGCCTTAACGTTGTTGCTGGGCAAAAAGTTTCAAAAGGACAGGTTTTGGGTAAAATTGACGATGGTGGTTTGGGCCAACAAGTAGCGCAATTGGAAACACAATTGGGTTTGGCAAAAACTACTTTTGAAAGACAAAAACGTTTATGGGATCAGAAAATTGGTTCTGAAATCCAGTATCTTCAGGCACAAACTACGATGATCAGCCAGCAAAAAGCGGTCGCTCAGGCGAAAGCACAATTGGCAAAAACGGTTCTTACCGCGCCAATTTCCGGAACGGTTGATGAAATCATTACCGACAAAGGTTCGGTTGTAGCACCGGGACAAGGCATTGTTAGGGTTGTAAACCTTTCAAATATGTACATTTCGACTTCAGTTCCGGAATCATACATCGGAAAACTAAAAATCGGAACACTTGTAGACGTCGAACTGGCTTCGTTAGGAAAAACCTACAAAGGAAAAATCCGTCAGGTGGCGAACAACATCAACCCGAACAACCGTACGTTTGGCGTAGAAGTGACCGTTCCAAACACAGACAATTTATTGCGCCCGAACCAAGTTGCCAAACTCAAAGTGATCGATTATACGAACAAGAATACGATCGTCGTTCCTACGAATGTCATCCAGCAAGATGCCGAAAACAACAAATTCGTTTTCGTCGCTTCAAATGCAAACGGAAAAACCGCCATTGCTAAAAAAGCCATTATCAAAACCGGCCAGTCAAGCGGAAACGTGACCGAAATTACCAGCGGGCTTAACGCCAATGATCTGATTGTAACCGAAGGTGCAAATGCCATTTCGGAAGGAATGAAGCTAAATTTTTAATAAAAAGTTGCCGGTTGCCGGTTGTCAGTTGATGGATTCAGCTCACAACCGACAACCGATAACCGACAACTAACAACCATAAAAAAATGAGTCACAATAAACACGAATTTAGCATATCGAGCTGGGCGGTAGACAACCGGGTTACCGTTTATATTTTCACGCTGTTGATCGTGATCACAGGCGTGATTGCCTACATCACGATGCCGCGCGAGGATTTTCCCGAAGTCATCGAAAACAAAATTTACATTTCATCTGTTTTCCCTGGAAACTCGGCTGAAGATGTAGAAAAACTGATCATCAAGCCGCTCGAAAAAGAAATCAAGAACATTAGCGGCGTTTATAAAATTACTTCGAGTTCATTCCAGGATTACGGAATGATCGTGGTCGAATTTGACGATAAAGTCACGATCGAACAGGCCAAAGAAAAAACAAAAGACAAAGTCGACATCGTAAAAGCCGACACCGACTGGCCGAATCTCGACAACGGCGGGAAAGTAGAACCGAGCGTTTTCGAACTCAACATTTCTGAAGAAGTGCCGATCCTAAACATCAACCTTCAGGGAAATTACACGACGCAACAGCTGAATGCTTACGGTAAACTGATCGAAGACGACCTTGAAGAAATCGCCGAAGTAAAAGATGTCGTTATTTTAGGCGTAGACGAGAAAGAAGTCGAAATCGCTGTTGATATCTTCAAAATGCAGGCGGCACAGGTTTCTTTCGACGAAATCCAGAATGCGGTAAAATATGAAAACATGACGGTTTCAGGTGGAAACCTGATTTCGCAGGGATCGCGAAACAACATCCGGATCGTTGGAGAGATTAAAGACCCAAAAGAACTTGAAAACGTGATCGTAAAATCTTACGGCGGAACGGTTTACTTAAAAGACATTGCCAAAATCAGCTTTAAAGAAAAAGAAAAAACCACTTATGCCCGTGAACGCGGAAAAGAAGTGGTGATGCTTAACGTGAAAAAACGTTCAAACACGAATATGATTTCGGCAATCGAGCAAGTGAAGGAACGACTCGAAAAAGCAAAGCAAACGTATCTTCCTGCCGATTTGAAAATGAAACTGACTAACGACCAATCTTCGCGTGTAGAACATCAGGTGGATGAATTGTCAAACCACATTATTTTCGGGATCATCCTTGTAATGATCGTACTGATGTTTACGATGGGATTGCGAAATTCCCTTTTCGTTGGCGCGGCGATTCCATTATCGATGCTGATCGCGTTTAGCATTTTATCCGCTGCCGGATTGACGCTCAACACTATGGTACTTTTCGGATTGGTCATGGGACTCGGAATGCTTGTGGATGATGGAATTGTAGTGGTCGACAATGTATTTGCCAACATGAAAAAAGGAATGGACCGTTACCACGCTTCGAAAATCGGGATCGGGGAAATTGCCTGGCCGGTAATTTCATCAACGGCAACCACTTTGATGGCCTTCCTTCCGTTCCTGCTGTGGCCTGGAACTATGGGTAAATTCATGAAATATTTCCCGATCACGCTTACGGTAACTTTAACGGCTTCGTTATTTGTTGCGATGGTGATCAACGCGGCAATGACCGGTGGTTCGATGGATATTGAAGATAAAAATGTAACGAAGAAAACTGCAAAAAGATACTCGATTATCTTTACTATTATGGCAGTCATTTTTGTAATTATCGGAAATGTATACGATTCGAAACTGGCCCGTGCGATCGGGCATTTATCGATCATCGCGTTTGTTTTCATGTGGTTGTACAGACTTAAAATTTACCAGTGGACACAGGATTTCCAACACAGTTTCTTCCCAAGAATGGAAGAAAGATACAAGCGTTTCTTAGGCAAAATTCTTATTGGAAGAGCTGCTTGGCTTTCCTTGGTCGGGATCATCGGGCTTTTGTTTTTCTCCTTTATTTTGTTGGGTATTTTCCCGAGAAAAGTATTGTTCTTCCCGGATAACATTCCAAATCAAGTCATTGCCTACATCGAATATCCGCAAGGAACCGACATCGAAAAAACGAACAAAGCGACTTTATTTGTTGAAAAACAGTTTATCGACATCCTAAGCAAATATGTAGATAAGAAAACCAACGAAAATTACCTCGCAGAATCGATTGTTTCGCAGGTTGGTGTTGGTGCAGGAAATCCGAATGTCGATGCTGGCTCACAATCGGAAACGCCTTACAAAGGAAAAGTTTCGGTAAATTTCTCGGAATTTAAATTCAGGCGCGGTATTAATACTGCCGACATTTTGGAAGAAATCCGAAGCAAAGTCAAAGGAATTCCGGGCGCTTCGGTCACTGTAGAAAAAGATGCCGCCGGACCACCTGCAGGTTATCCGATCAGTATCGAATTGACCGGGATGGATTATGATGCGATGCTTAAAGAAGCCGACAAAATGATTGCTTTCCTCAATAAAAAGAATATTCCGGGTATTGAACGCCTGAATGTAGATGTGAACAAAGACAGTCCGGAACTTGAAGTAAAGGTCGACCGTGTAAATGCCGGAAGTCTTGGGGTTTCTACAGGCCAGCTTGGATTCAACTTGCGCCGTTCGTTGTACGGACAGGAAATCTCTACCTATAAGGAAGGTGATGACGATTACAACATCGTTATGCGTATGCAGGAAGACCAGCGTAAGAATGAAAGCGTTTTATTTAACCAATCGCTGACTTTCAGAAACCAGAACAACGGGCAGATTGTTCAGGTTCCGATTTCAGGGGTTTCGAGCACCGAAAAAACGTCGACCTACAGCCAGATCAAACGGAAGAATCAAAAACGCATCATGACGATTTATTCGAATGTGTTAACGGGTTATAACGGTGATGAAATTACAAAACAGATCGAATCTGATCTGAAAGGATATCAAATGTCTTCTGGAATTACGTACGGTTTCTCCGGGGTTCAGGAAGAACAGGGAAAAAATCAAAGTTTCCTGCTCTACGCGTTGTTCCTAGCATTGGCCGGGATTATGATCATTATCGTATTACAGTTTAATTCGGTATCGAAAACCGTAGTTATTTTATTTACCGTTTTGCTGAGTTTTAGTGGCGTTTTCTACGGATATGTGATCGCAGGAATGGATTTCGTTGTCTTAATGACCATGATGGGAATTATTTCTCTGGCGGGAATTGTAGTCAAGAATGGTATTGTTTTGATGGATTTCTTCGTCTTATTGCTGGATGAAAAAGTACGCGAAAAAGGCGTCAAAGAACACGACGACCTATCGCTTGAAGACATTAAAGGTGTTATTATCGAATCTGGAAAATCGCGTTTACGTCCAGTGTTGTTAACAGCTTTGACAGCGGTTCTAGGTTTGATCCCGCTTGCCATCGGACTGAATTTTGACTTTTTCTCCCTGATCATCGACCTGAATCCGCACGTATTTTTAGGCGGTGATAACGTCGTTTTCTGGGGACCATTGGCCTGGACGATCATTTTCGGACTGACTTATGCGACCGTATTGACATTGGTCATGGTTCCGGTGATGTTCTATCTCGTGAAAAGAACCAAACACTGGCTGCGCGACCGGAAACATAAAAAAGACGACACGATTACCGAATAACACTATATTTCTGTATTAAAAAACCACCAGTTTGACCGGTGGTTTTTTTTATGACTTTAATTGGTGACAATTCCAGTATTGACCTGTCAGTTTAGTATATCTTAAAATTTGGTTATAAAAAAAGCCTCCAATTTAAGGAAGCTTTATTTATTGAATTGGTTAGAATTAATTTCTGTTCGCCAACGATTCCTGTTTCCAGTTTTTTATAGATTCAACAGCGTTTGAATTGTAATTCACTTCTGTTAAATCTGCGTTGCTCCAAAACAGCCATTTTCCGGTTTTGATGCCTTTATTGTATTCCCCAACCGATTTTTTGTTTCCGGCTGCATCATACGCCACCCATTGCCCTTCAAGCTTTCCGTCTTTAAAAAATCCGGTTTGCTGTACTTGTCCGTTATCAAAATAATAAGTCGCTTTTACGAGTTCTCCAAAAGCTTCCAATTTAGGTTGTTGTATATCTTGTGCAGCAATCATTCCTGTAACCAGCAACGTTCCAATGATCATAAACTTTTTCATAGTGTAGGTTTTTTAAATTGTTGGTAATAATTCCCTAACAAATGTATATAACTATTTACATTAAACAAACTTTTACATAACAATTTGGTAACATTGGATGAAAACTTAACATTGGAACTACATTTATAGTTGACTAAAGATCAGGTTTTGGGCGTTGCCATCGGCCAGGCTGTCCACTGTATCTGCGCTGAAAAAGGCGCAGGATGCCGCTTCCATCCTTAACGCGGAAGCAGAGCAACACTATCCAATACTTTTTCCAGAAGCTCGAGCGTAATATCTTTCGCAATGATATTTCCATCTGAATCTATGAGATAATTGTGCGGCACGCCATAAAGATTATATTTTGCCGCAATTGGGCCGGCAGTTCCCAAACCTTCAATAACATTGATCCATTGTGGTTTTTCGATAGAAATTGCCGTGAGCCAATCGGATTTGGACTTATCAATCGATACCGCGAGGATTTCAAAATTTTTGTCTTTAAACAAATCGTAGATCCGTTTCATTTCCGGAAACTGCTCGCGGCAAGGCGCGCACCAGCTCGCCCAGAAATCGATCAGGATCCATTTCCCTTTTAATGTTTTGCTGTCGAAAAGAGTGCCATTTTGAGCAGGCAAAGTGAAATTAAAAACGGGTTTGTTCGTTGCCACAAAATTTTCAGGAAACAGACTGTTCTCAATTTTACGCATCGGAAACTCGTTTTGATAACCTTTATCAATTTTGAAGTAAACATTTTTAAGCGTATCGTTGCTGTATTTTCCGCTGCGAAATAAATGGTACAACAAATCTCCTGCGATCGGATTTTTAGGATTGGCCAGCACAATTCCAACTACTTTGTCGAGCCGCATCTGATCAAAATCGAGATTGCTGCCATATTGATCCACAAAATCATCGAATGCGTCGTTGAGGTCTGTCGTTCGCGAACCGCTGATCGATTTGGCCTTCAGCTGGATAAATGTTAGGGTGTCGCTTATCTTCATACTTTCAACATCAGCGACTATGTTGATGTCGGTATTTTCGAGATACAAATCTCTGGATAACCTAAAGTGCCCTTCTTTTTTAAAAATACTGGCCGAACGCACTCCGTTTTCTATTGTCCCTTTAAATGAAAGATTTTTGTTTACGACCAAACTGCTGTCTACTTTATCTCCATAAGCCAGATATACATAACCCGTTAAATTTTTGTCAAGGTGGATTTCGAGCGAAAAACCGGGCTTTTCATTTTGCGCCTGCAGCACATTGACAAAGAAAAACAGCATGGCGATTTTTTTCATATAAAATGCAATTCGGATTTACAGCGCGTTCGAAAAAGTAAATATAGTTTTTAATATGATTCCGAATTGAAGTCGCGCGTTAGCGATTGCAGCAGAAATCCTTTTTGAGGTTTTTCGCCGAAAAAAGATTGCTTTACTTAATGCTTACTTTCATAGGTGTTCAGTGAATTTCATTTGCAGCGGAAAGCGCGCCCGGAGGCAACGCCCAAAAAAATAACTTTTTATTATATTTTATTATACTTATTACTGTATTAGCTAAATTTGCGCCATCTAAAAACAAGGTAATGTACAGAAGTCACAATTGCGGCGAATTAACATCCGCAAACATCAATACAGAAGTTACGCTGGCCGGCTGGGTCCAGAAGTCACGCGATAAAGGTTTTATGAACTGGGTCGATTTGCGAGATCGTTACGGCATCACCCAATTGGTTTTTGACGAAAGCCGCACCGATAAAGCTGTTTTTGAAAAAGCGAAAACTCTTGGACGCGAATTTGTGATTCAGGTCAAAGGCACTGTGATTGAGCGCGAAGCCAAGAATAAGAACATGGCGACCGGCGATATTGAGATTTTGGTTTCTGAACTGAATATTCTGAACGCTGCATTGACACCGCCTTTTACAATTGAAGACGATACAGACGGTGGCGAGGACATTCGCATGAAATACCGTTACCTTGATATCCGCAGAAATCCCGTAAAAAACAGCCTGCTTTTCCGTCATAAAGTGGCGATGGAAGTGCGCAAATATTTATCAGATTTGGATTTTTGTGAAGTCGAAACCCCTTATTTAATCAAGTCGACACCGGAAGGCGCACGCGATTTCGTCGTGCCGTCACGAATGAATGAAGGACAGTTTTACGCGTTGCCACAATCTCCGCAAACGTTCAAGCAATTGTTGATGGTGGGCGGAATGGACAAATATTTTCAAATCGTGAAATGTTTCCGTGACGAAGATTTGCGTGCCGACAGACAACCGGAAT
>Ga0247805_1000538_pt1 | contig 19601 bp, 13 predicted proteins | sample UWRJL044104R1_FD_180930 | JGI IMG/M metagenome (GOLD analysis project Ga0247805, IMG submission 180930) | Plant litter microbial communities from Arlington Agricultural Research Station in Wisconsin, United States - UWRJ-L044-104R-1 | ecosystem: Environmental > Terrestrial > Plant litter >... | reverse complement strand
GCGCCAAGCCGCGATGAAAACCAATTGCATGCAGCAGTTGTGGAATTGATCGCGATGGACGACGCCGAAATCAAATATTCGACCGTCCAAAACTGGTATCCCGGAAACAAAGAAGGAAAAGGCGGTGTGTATAATTTCGTGACCAAACGCGGATTGTGCGAAAAAAACGCAAAAATTTCGTGGACGCAAGTCGAAACCGGATCTGCCGTAACGTGGAAATATCCGTCTTGCGTATTAAAAGGCGACAATTCAGTCGGCGAATTTTACTCGATTGCCGTAACCAATAATTTCCAGCAGGCCGACACCGGAACGAAAATGATCCATTTGGGAAAAAACACCAAATCGACGATTATTTCGAAAGGAATTTCTGCCGGAAGATCACAAAACAGCTACCGTGGACTCGTGCAAATTTCTGCAAGAGCTGATAACGCGAGAAACTTTTCACAATGCGATTCGCTATTGATGGGAAACAATTGCGGCGCGCATACATTTCCGTATATCGAAAGCAAAAACCCGTCTGCAAAAATCGAGCATGAAGCGACAACTTCAAAAATCGGCGAAGACCAGGTTTTTTATTGCAACCAACGCGGAATCCCGACTGAGAAAGCGATTGCGCTGATTGTAAACGGTTTCAGCAAAGAGGTTTTAAACAAACTTCCAATGGAATTTGCCGTCGAAGCACAAAAATTATTAGAGATTTCGCTCGAAGGCTCTGTCGGATAAAACTTAATGAATCTTAATGCCTTAATGGTTTAAAATACAAAATACAAAAATGTTACAAATCAAAAACCTACATGCAAAAGTAGAAGACAAAGATATTTTAAGAGGAATCAACTTAACTGTAAATGCGGGTGAAGTTCACGCCATTATGGGCCCGAATGGTTCCGGCAAAAGTACGCTTTCAGCCGTCATTGCTGGAAATGAAAACTACGAAGTGACCGAAGGCGCAGTCTATTTGGAAGGTGAAGATTTAGCCGATTTAGCTCCGGAAGAACGTGCGCACAAAGGCGTATTCTTATCGTTTCAATATCCGGTGGAAATTCCGGGCGTGTCGGTAACGAATTTTATGAAAACGGCGATCAACGAAACGCGTAAAGCCAACGGACTGGCAGAAATGCCTGCGAATGAAATGCTCAAAGTGATCCGTGAAAAATCGGAATTATTGGAAATCGACCGTAAATTTTTATCGCGTTCGCTGAACGAAGGTTTTTCTGGCGGAGAAAAAAAGAGAAATGAAATTTTCCAGATGGCAATGCTCGAACCGAAACTAGCGATTCTCGATGAAACCGATTCAGGTCTTGACATTGATGCGCTCAGAATTGTAGCCAACGGCGTCAACAAACTCAAAAGCGAAAACAACGCGATTGTCGTTATCACGCATTACCAAAGGCTTTTGGATTATATCGTTCCGGATTTTGTACACGTTTTATACAACGGAAAAATCGTAAAATCGGGTGGAAAAGAACTCGCTTACGAATTGGAAGAAAAAGGGTACGACTGGATTAAAGCAGAGAATTAGTATGGAATTGAAAGAAAAATTAATCTCGTCTTTCATGGCTTTTGAAGAGCGCGTCGACGTGACTGCAGATCTGCATGACATCCGGACTTCAGCCATTAAAAACTTCGAAAACAAAGGCTTTCCGACCAAAAAGGAAGAAGCCTGGAAATATACATCGCTAAATGCAGTTCTTAAAAACGACTTCAGCGTATTCCCAAAAAGCGACAATGCGATCGAATTTGCCGATGTCAAAAAATACTTTTTGCACGAAATCGACACGTATAAAGTTGTCTTTATTGACGGCGTTTTTAGTTCATTTTTATCAGCGACTACGCACGATGGTGTAGATGTTTGCCTGATGTCATCGGCGCTTACGAAGCCAAAATACAAAATGGTCATCGACGAATATTTCAACAAAGTAGCCAGCAAAGACGAGAGTTTGACAAGCTTAAACACGGCATTTGCACTCGAAGGCGCTTACATCAACATTCCGAAAAGCAAAGTCGTCGAAAAACCAATCGAGATCATTAATTTCTCAACAGGAACCGAAGCCGCGCTTTTGGTCCAGCCGCGAAACCTGATCATTGTTGGCGAAAATGCGCATGTTCAGATTATTGAAAGACATCAAAGCTTAAACGAAAATCCGGTGTTGACGAATTCTGTTACTGAGATTTTTGCCAAAAAACGCGCGATCGTCGATTATTATAAAATCCAGAACGACAATCTCGAAGCATCGTTGGTAGACAATACCTACATCGCCCAAAAGGAGCAAAGCCACGTTTCGGTGCATACCTTTTCTTTTGGCGGAAACATCACAAGAAACAACCTGAATTTTTACCACCAGGGCGAACGCATCGACAGCACGCTCAAAGGCATTACGATCATCGAAGGCAAGCAGCACGTTGACCACCATACTTTGGTGCAGCACGCTACGCCAAACTGCGAAAGCCACCAGAATTACAAAGGGATTTTCGACGAAAGATCAACCGGCGTTTTCAACGGAAAAATCTATGTCGAAAGAGAAGCGCAAAAAACCGACGCGTTTCAGCAAAACAATAACATTTTGTTAAGCGACAAAGCCACGATCAACGCCAAACCGCAACTTGAGATCTTTGCCGATGACGTCAAATGTTCGCACGGTTGTACCATCGGACAGCTCGACGACAAAGCCATGTTTTACATGCAATCGCGCGGCATTCCAAAAAAAGAAGCCAAAGCATTACTAATGTATGCGTTCTCAAATGAAGTCATTGAAAGCATCAAAATCCCTGAATTGAAGCAAAGAATTACGAAGATCATCGCGATGAAACTGGGCGTAAATATGGGATTTGATTTGTAAAATCAGGAGCCGATTCCCGCTTTTCACTGCAATCTTTTTCGGTGAAAAACCTCAGAAGGATTTCCGTTGCAATCGGGGCTAGGCAGCAATTATATCAAGAAAGCCTGACGTTAAAGTCGGGTTTTTTCATTCATAATTTTTCCGTTTTCATAATTTTTATTTTTTAAGCTTCCGACTATTTCCTTCAAAAACCCATTAAAATCAAACCCTGGATCTTCCTTCAAACCCATTCTTACAATCACCAAATCCAGCGACGGAATGATGAAAACCATTTGTCCCTGAAAGCCATTGCAAGAATACAGATCACGCGGCGCATCGGGATAAAAACCGCCGGCATTGAGCCAGAAGTGCGCACCATATCTGCCATCTGAAGTGTCTGTTGGCGTAGCTACATATTTTGCCCAACTTGCATCAAACAACTGTTCGCCGTTCCAGTTTCCTTTGTGCAAATACAGCAACCCGAACTTGGCCCAATCTCGCGTTGTTGCCCAGCCATACGAAGAGCCGACATAATTTCCGGCCATATCGGTTTCCACCAACATCGAATGCATCCCGATTTTATCGATCAGATTTGAATACCAGAAATCGAGATATTCCTGATGTGTTTTGAATTGTTTACGCAAAATTCCCGACAGCAAATTTGTCGTTCCCGAGGAGTAATTCCACAGTGAATTTGGTTCAGCAATTGCGGATTTTTCAAGTTGCGAACGGCTCATGTCTCTGGCCTGGAACAACATTTTTGTCGCATCGGAAATCTTGTCGTATTTTTCTTCCCATTCGAGACCGCTGTTCATGTGCAGCAAATCATTTACAGTGATTTTGGCACGTTTGTCGTTTTTCCATTCGGCAATCGGTGCGGGTTTGTAGATGTCGAATTTGCCTTGTTTTTGCAGAATTCCAAATAGTGTTGCCGTAATGCTTTTGGTCATCGACCAACCTAAGATTTTGGAGTTTTTCGTAAATCGGGTGTCGTATTTTTCGGCTAAGATCTTATCTTTGTAAATTACAATGACCGAACGCGTACGTTTTAATTTTTGACCTTTTTGATCAAACGCATGGTTCATTGCGGCTTGTAAATTTGTGTAATCAACATTGGCAAAAACGGTGTCTTTTGGTTCGTTATTTCCGTACGGAAACGACAGGTTTTTATTCGTGAAATTCCTTTTTGGAACGTCGTATTTTGCATTGAGATCAAAATCATCATCGACTAAAACTGCGCCCAAACCTTCACGAAAGACGGCTTTCCTTTTCTTTAATCCAAAGACCGAAGCCGTCGCAGATTTTCCCGCTTCATCAATTTTGTTCGTGGCCAAAGTCACAAGCGGAATGTCGTTGTCGCCTGTTTCAATGGCCGTTAAAGTGCGCCCGTCCATAAAATGTGCCGACGCGACGCTTTTCGCTGCAAAGCCCGAAATTAGGTCCAGTTTCGAGTAATTTATGATTACAACTGCGGCGATTCCAACGATTAAAATCAGTACGAAATATTTTAATATTTTCATCTTCAGAAAATTTGGTGTTCGATAAAAGTATAAAAACAATGCGACAAATTGCAGATTCAAAATCAGCTTGGCGCAAAAGAATGTATATTTGAATTCAGACGAAATGATTATGAAAAAATCCAAAGTACAGGTTGCGCAGCAGCTTTTAGACGAAAACCTGATTTCTGAAAAGGAATTTGTCAATGTCAAAGCCTATGAATCGCTGAAAATTTTCTCATTACACAACGAATTGCTGTTCCTGCTTTATTTGGCCGTTTTGTTGTTTACAACCGGCGCCGGAATTTTGATTTATGACCATATCGATACGATCGGGCATACGGTAATTATGGCATTGTTGCTTATTGCGACCAGCGTTTCGTTTTATTTTTCCTTTAAATATTCAAACGGTTTTTCAAGAAATGAAACCGACTTTGAAAATCCGGTATTCAATTATCTTGTTTTGTCAGCAACTTTGTTGAGTGGCATTTTCATTGGCTATTTTGAATTTCAATACCAGGTTTTGGGTTCGGCATTCGCGGCTTTGCTAACGGCTTTGGTTGGTTTTGCAAGCGCTTATTACTTCGATAACCGCAGTGCTTTGTCTATCGGGATTACCGGAGTGGCCGCTGCGATCGGTATTTCTGCGACGCCGCAGGCTTTAATGCATGGTGAATTTTACGACAACCCGGCGCTGTTTTATTACGGAATCGCTTTGGGGATTTTGCTGATTTTATGGGCGGAATATTCAGAGAAAAACGATCTCAAAAAACATTTTACAATGGTATTCCTGACCTTTGCCTTGCACCTGATTTGCATTTGCTGCCTCACCGGAATGGCTGATGATTACTGGCCCGTTTATGCCTTGTTCCTTTCGGCTGCCGTGGTTTATTTTTACCGGAAAAGCCATAAAACACAAGCGGTTTCAATTTTTGTATTTGTGCTGCTTTACGGTTATATCGGACTTAACATTATTTTATTTAAAATGCTTCAGGCTGCCGACAGTTCTGCGTTTTTTGAATCGTTACTGATTCTTTCACCGGTTTATTTTATCGGTTCGATCTTCTTGTTCATCCGATCCATCAAACAATTCAACCGCAAAAAATATGAAAGCCTACCATAAGAAACTGCTCGAAAACACTTTTTTGGTGGAAGAAGCAAAAAGCCTCAGAAACGGGAAATTCATTTCACCAGACCAGTATTTCAAGATCAAAAACCAATATGAACAGCTCAAAACCCAGCCGAATATTTTAGTGCGTGCCGGATTCTTTTTACTTGGGATGTTGCTGTATTCTTCGATCGCCGGTGCAGTCGCGCTTTTCACGTCGCCGCTTTGGGACAGGGGCGATTTCGATTTCACGGTGATCCTTTATTTCTACGCGGTTATCGGATTTGTTGGAAGTGAGCTTTTAGCAAAAAACAACTTTTACAATTATGGGCTCGACGACGTTTTCGTGCTCGGTTTTCAGGCGATGCTTTTTACTGCAATCGGCTTTTCTACAGAAAACAAACTGGTTGTTTTGATTGCGATGGGAATTGTGGGTACTTTGAGCTGTCTGCGGTATGTCAATACGCTTTCGGCATTGGTCGCGCTTGTCGGTTTTTCAGGAACTGTGACCATCTTGATTATAGACTACCATCTTATTCCTACGGCATTTTTGCCTTTCGTGATGTTGTTGTTAGCCGGATTTCTATATTGGGTTTTTACCGTTTTGAAACGAAACAAGGAAGCTTATTTTTACCAATATGCCTTGCAATTGCTACAGATTTTCAGCTTGTTTTTGGGATATGCAGCCGTTAATTATCTTGTTGTTCGTGAATTGTCGGGAGAACTTTTGGGGATTGAAGTCAAACCCGGCGAGGACATTCCGTTTGCGTTTCTTTTTTATGCGTTGACCTTTTTGATTCCTGTTGGATATGTCGCGCTTGCGCTAAAGAAAAAAAGCCGCGAATTCCTGATTGTCGGATTGCTCGCCTTTGCCTTTTCGATTTTCACGATCCGGTATTATTACAGTTTAATGTCGATTGAAACCGCGCTGATACTCGGTGGAATCGTGCTTTCGGGAATTGCATGCTTTGGAATATTCAGACTGAAGCACAAAGAAAACGGCCTGACTTTCAAGCCCGACCGCAATACCAATAAAAATTCACTGATGTATGCACAAGCCATCATCATCAATTCACAATTAAACTTGCCCCACACGCAAACCGAAGATCCGATGCAATTTGGCGGCGGCGGATTTAGCGGCGGCGGCGCGGGGGCATCGTTTTAAGCGGGCAGATTTCCATTAGAAACAAATAACATAATATTCGGAATTAAACCTTTGGGTTTTTGTATTTTTGCATATAATTTTTCGATACAAAAATGTTTGACATTACCAAGATAAGAGCCGATTTCCCGATACTTTCCCAAAAAGTAAACGGCAAGCCGCTGGTGTATTTTGACAACGGCGCGACTTCACAAAAACCTCAGATCGTCATTGATGCGATTTCGAAATATTACGAGGAAATCAACGCCAACATTCACCGTGGCGTGCATACGTTAAGCCAGCTCGCGACCGACGCTTACGAAGCATCCAGAAAGAAAATCCAAAACCACATCAATGCACAATTTTCGCACGAAGTACTGTTCACTTCTGGTACGACGCACGGCATCAATTTGGTTTCAAACGGATTCGCATCGATTTTAAAACCCGGCGATGAAATACTTGTTTCAGCACTCGAACACCACAGCAATATTGTGCCTTGGCAGATGCTTTGCGAAAAAACCGGCGCTGTTTTAAAAGTGATTCCGATGAATGAAAAAGGCGAACTGATGATGGATGCATACGATAAATTGCTCTCGGATCAAACGAAAATTGTTACGGTAAACCAAATTTCAAACGCGCTCGGAACGATCAATCCGATCAAATACATCATTGAAAAAGCGCATGAAGTCGGCGCAGCGGTTTTGATCGATGGCGCTCAGGCCGTTCCGCATTTAAAACCGAATGTTCAGGATTTGGATTGTGATTTTTATGTGTTTTCAGGACATAAAATCTGCGGGCCAACAGGAACCGGAATTTTATACGGAAAAGAATCCTGGCTCAATAAATTACCACCGTATCAGGGCGGCGGCGAAATGATCAAAGAAGTCACGTTTGAAAAAACGACTTATGCCGAATTGCCGCATAAATTTGAAGCCGGAACGCCAAATATTGCCGGTGGAATCGTTCTTGGAACTGCGATCGATTATCTGAATGAAATTGGTTTTGAAAACATCCAAGAACAGGAAAAAGAATTGCTCGCTTACGGAACTGAAAAACTGCTTGAAATCGAAGGATTGAAGATTTTTGGCACGTCGGAACAAAAAACTTCCGTAATTTCGTTTAATATCGAAGGCATTCATCCATATGACATCGGGATGATCGTAGACAAAATGGGAATTGCCGTGAGAACCGGCCACCATTGCGCCCAGCCGATCATGTCGCATTTTTGCATTCCGGGAACGGTGCGCGCTTCGTTTGCGTTTTACAACACTAAAGAAGAAATCGATGCTTTGGTTGCCGCTGTTAAAAAAGCGAAAACCATGTTGTCTTAAAAATACATTTATGAAAATCATATCCTTACTTTTTTTGACGATTTTTTTGGGCAGAAGCTGTGACACTGAGCAAAAGCAGGACATCAAATCGGCGGTCGTAGAATATACTGCGAACACGCGCGGGTTTTATCAGAAGATCATCATCCAGAACCAACTGATTGCTGTTTCTAAAGACCGAAATTCTGATGCAGCTGCCACAACTGAAAAAATTTCAGATGCCGACTGGAAAGCGCTAATCACGGAATTTCAGGAAATTGACCTTGAAGAATTGCCAACTTTAAAAGCACCAAGCGAAAGGCGTTTTTACGACGGTGCGGCAATCGGGAACCTAAAAGTGACCTATAAAGACAAAACTTATCAAACCGATGGTTTCGATCACGGAACGCCACCAATTGAAATCGCGCGTTTTGTGACGAAAATGACATCATTGGCAAAAGAAGAATAATGAAAATACAAGAAATACAAGCCGAAATTGTTGATGAATTCTCAATGTTTGACGATTGGGACGAACGCTTTCAATATGTGATCGATCTTGGGAAATCGCTTCCGCTGATTGACGAAAAGTACAAGACTGAAGACAACACCATCAAAGGATGCCAGTCAAAAGTTTGGCTTCACGCCGAAGAAAAAGGCGACAAAATCGTTTTTACTGCCGATAGTGATGCGATTATTACCAAAGGTATTATTGCCATTTTGATCCGCGCGTTTTCAAACCAGAAAGCTGCAGATATTCTGGAAGCAGATACACAGTTTATTGATGAAATCGGACTTAAAGAACATTTGTCGCCAACACGTGCAAATGGTTTGGTGTCGATGATCAAGCAGGTAAAAATGTATGCATTTGCATTCAGTTCAAAACACAATTAAAGAAATTATGGAACAAGAAATAGACACTACAGCGCTCGGCGAGCAAATCGTAAAAAAATTAAAAACGATTTACGATCCCGAAATTCCGGTTGACATCTACGAACTCGGATTGATTTATGATGTGATGGTCAATACCGATCAGGAAGTTAAGATTTTGATGACGCTAACTTCGCCAAACTGTCCTGTTGCAGAAAGCCTTCCGAAAGAAGTCGAAGATAAAATCACAGCAATTGAAAATGTCAAATCAACCGAAGTCGAGATTACATTTGATCCGCCGTGGAGCAAAGACTTAATGAGCGAAGAAGCCAAGCTCGAACTCGGAATGCTATAAATGTCATGGAAGAAGAAATCATAAACAGGGTTGCTTCCAGCGCTTTGCAAGTCTTTGATTTAGAAGATTATTACACCAAAGAAAAACGCGTCCAAATCGATATGTCTCAATGGCTTATTGAAGGTTTTTTGTTGCGGGAAAAAGATTTTCGGGAGCATTTAAAAAACCACGACTGGAGTCAATATGAGGATGCTTTTGTAGCGGTGAATTGCAGTACGGACGCGATCGTTCCTGCCTGGGCTTCGATATTGATCACAATCTATGCGGCACCATTCGCCAAAAAAGTAATTAGTGGATCATTAGGAGACCTTGAAACCGCCATTTATCAGGAGCTGCTTCCCAAAATTGATTATTCGGTTTATACAAATAAGCCCGTTATTATCAAAGGCTGTTCAAGAAAACCCGTGCCAATGAGCGCTTATTTGCTGGCTGCGCAATATTTACAGCCATTTGCGAAAAGCATCATGTATGGTGAAGCCTGCTCGGCTGTTCCTTTGTTTAAAAAAGCCAAACCTTAAATTTGTTGGGCTTTCCGTATATAATTTTTTTCGAATGCTTACTTTTGCAGCATTAACTAAAACTCAGATCCAATATGAGAAAAATTGCCACTTTATTATTGTTTTCTTTTGGCGTTACTTCGGCCATTGCACAGGATACATCCAACGACGCGGCTGCAGTAACACCAGACTCATTAAAAGTATGGACTTCAAAAGGGAATTTTAATTTATTGCTGAACCAGTCAAGTTTTAGCAATTGGGTTGCCGGCGGTGAAAACAACATTTCGGGAACGGTTGGTATTAATTATGACCTGAATTATAAAAAAGACGATTGGACCTGGGACAACAAACTTATTGCTTCTTATGGATTGGTTAAAACCAACGATGCCAATGAGAAAAAAACCGATGACCGTTTGGAATTCAACTCACTAGTAGGTAAAAAGGCCACTGGTTATTGGTCTTATTCCTTCTTTCTGAATTTTAAAACCCAATTCACAGATGGTTATAAATATTCGGTTGTTGATGGCGTTGAAAGAAGAAGTGATGCTGTTTCGCGCTTCCTTTCTCCTGGTTATTTGACTTTTGGCCCGGGTATGCAGTGGAAAAAAAATGAAAACCTCAAATTTAATTTGGCCCCGGCGACTACAAAACTGACTTTTGTTAACGATTCCTTTACTTCGGTTCCAGGTTATGTTGATGGCGATTATTTTGGTGTGGATGCAAATAAAATGCTGCGCTATGAACTTGGTTTCTATGCCTCGGGATATTACAAATTGAACGTAATGACCAATGTGTCATTCGAAAATATTATAAGCTTGTACTCTAATTATCTTGAAGATCCGCAGAATGTTGATTTGGATTATCAATTGAATGTCGTGATGAAAATCAACAGGTATTTATCAACTAACCTTTCTTTCCAGGCGATTTATGATGACAACGCCTTCCGCGGATTCCAAACAAGGGAAGTGTTCGGACTTGGGGTGAATTTTGGATTTTAGCAGAAAGTAGCTGATTTTCAATACCTGAGTGCCTGATTTTCTAAGCTTTACGAATAAAAAAAACGTCCATAACGGACGTTTTTTTTATTTGAATTTTTTAACGTTACTCAGCTACTCAGCATCGTCTCCTTTTTCCACCGCATCTTTATAATCCGGATACAAAAATTTGTTATACGGAAAGCGTGTAATATGAATTTCCCTGACGGCTTCATAAACACGTTCGCGAAACGCTTCAAAATTTTCTTTGTTGACGGCCGAAATAAACAATGCATTTTCAGGCCCAACGTTAGACATCCAGGTATCTTTCCACTCGTCAAGCGTATAGTGGCGGCGCGTTTTTTCGGTGATCAGGTCATCTTCATCGATGGTTAGATGCTTATAAGCATCGATTTTGTTGAATACCATAATCGTTGGCTTGTCGTTGCTTTTGATATCGAGCAAAGTCTGGTTTACCGATTCGATATGATCTTCAAAATCTGGATGTGAAATATCGACAACATGCAGCAACAAATCGGCTTCACGCACTTCGTCAAGCGTACTTTTAAACGAATCGACGAGTTGTGTAGGCAATTTTCGGATAAACCCAACAGTATCCGATAGTAAAAAAGGCAAATTTTTGATCACGACTTTCCGAACGGTAGTGTCCAATGTCGCAAACAATTTATTTTCTACAAATACATCGCTTTTGCTGATGACATTCATCAGAGTTGACTTTCCTACATTGGTATAGCCTACCAAAGCCACGCGAACCATAGCGCCGCGATTCCCACGTTGCACCGACATTTGCTTGTCGATTACTTTAATTTTATCTTTTAACAGCGCAATGCGGTCGCGAACAATACGACGGTCGGTTTCAATTTCTGTTTCTCCCGGCCCGCGCATCCCGATTCCACCTTTCTGGCGTTCAAGGTGTGTCCACATTCCGGAAAGCCTCGGCAGCAAATACTGGCATTGGGCAAGTTCGACCTGCGTTCGCGCATAAGAGGTTTCAGCACGTTGTGCAAAAATATCGAGGATGAGGTTGGTGCGATCTAATACTTTACAATCTAATATTTTAGTAATGTTTTTTTGTTGGGAAGGTGACAATTCATCATCAAAAATCACAGTAGATATGCTGTGTTCCTTAACGTAGAGATTGATCTCTTCCATTTTTCCGGTTCCGAGGAAAGTTTTCGGATTGGGACGTTCCATCTTTTGGAAAAAACGTTTCACGACTTCGCCACCTGCTGTAAAAGTCAGGAATTCGAGTTCGTCGAGGTATTCCGTTAATTTTTCTTCGTCTTGTTTTTGGGTTATAATTCCAACGATGACCGTTCTTTCAAACTGGATTTTTTCTTTTTCGAGCATAAATAAAATTTGTGATACAAAGCTAATGATTTCAGGATGATGCGCAGACAAGATTTTCAAAATATCACGAATTCTTTGCAGGAAATAGTTAAAAAACAAAATTATCCTAAAGCATTCATAATTTTTGTTAAATTTGGAACTCAAAAATTACAAAACTATATTAAACAACCTAAATTTTCATTTATGAAAAAAATTATTTTTATTGTTTTGATGTTCTTCATGTCTTTTATGGGCTACTCGCAGCTCGAAGACTTCGAAGGAACATCGACTCCCGACACTTCCGGAAACTGGGTTCTAAACACAGGGACATGGAAAGTGTTTGATAACGGAGTTGGCGTGCTTGAAAACTGGGGTCCAGTTACCTCGCCGTCGTTTACGTATCAGGGTACCGGGAGATCTGCCGATGTAGCCGCTGAAGGACTTGACGTTGGAAGCAGATCTGAGGAATGGCTGGTAATGCCACGATATGTGATGGCTGCTGGCCAACAACTTCGGTTTTTTACCAGGCAAGGTTTGTCAGGTGATAACGGAACGCTTTATGAAATAAGGGTTTCTACCAATGCCGACCCAACGTTAATGAGCGAATATGAAACCATAAAAACCTACACGGAAAATGAGTTGAATGAAAGTCCGATCCCAGCGAATACTTATAATGAAAAGGTAGTTCCGCTTGGGCATACAGGACAAAATCTTTATATAGCTTTTGTAAAAGTATTTACGCAAACTGTAACGAATGACGGCGACCGATGGCTGATAGACAATGTGAGAATCGCTCAGGATTGCGTAAAGCCGGAAATTCCAAATGAAGCTACATTAATTACGGCTTACGATGCAAAACTAAATTGGACACATTCTGGAGCCAATCCTACAACCAGGCAATATGAAGTGCGTTATGGAAGGTTGGGTTTTTCACTCGATAACCCTGCAGACTATACAACAGCTACTGTTACAGGGCTTAGCTATCAAATACCAACAGGTGTACAGAGTTTGCAACCGGGAACGATTTATGAGTTTGCGGTCAGGGCATTTTGTTCCGATGGTGTCACCAGCGACTGGAGTATTAAATCTCTATTCAAGACACTTGAATTAGGCGCCACGTGCCAATATCCGATTGTTGTTACCACGCCATTGCCGTATTCCGACATTAGCAATACCTTGGTTTATGGAAACCATGTGGAGCGTACATCACCCGGATCAAATTGCGGCGGAACAGGAAATTACCTCGAAAGCCTTGATGCCGTTTATTCCTATACTGCGGAAGAAACTGGATTAATCAATATTTCGATGAATCCTTACGGATCAGCAAATACAGGTGTTTTTGTATACGCCAGTTGTACGACAATTGGAAGTACCTGTTTGGCAGGTGTGGCCAATGCGAATGCCAATGTCCGACTTATTCCTTCATTTAGTGTTACCGCAAATCAAACTTATTATATCGTTGTGTCGTCAAAAGACGTAACCTTTAATTTTGACTATTTATTGCTCATTCAAAAGGTGAGCTGTACCGCACCGGTTACGCAATCGGTATCAGATATCACCACTACCGGTGCCACTTTAGCCTGGACCATGCCAACAGGAAGTACGACAACTGCTTGGCAATATGTGGTGCAGCCAGCGGGCGAAAGCGTCCCTTCGAATACAGATCCGAGAATTCAAGGATCCAATTCTACAACTGGAAATCCAACCCCTTTAAATTTAACTGCAGGAACCAATTACCAATTTTGGGTAAGAGCCGATTGCGGAAACGGGACTTTCAGTGCCTGGACAGGACCATTTTTATTTACGACTTCCATTTGTGCACCTGCAAATCAATGTGCCTTTACTTTCACACTCAGAGACACTGGTGGTGACGGTTGGGAAGGCGGCCAAATGCAGGTAAGACAAAACGGCGTTGTTGTAGCAACTCTTGGAACAGGATTTACAGGTTCAGGTCCGACAAATGTGACTGTGAACTTGTGTCCGGGCATTCCGTTTGATTTGTTTTGGAACGCTTCAGGAAATACGCCAAGTGAAATCAGGATTGCTGTAAAAAACAGCTTCAACCAGGAACTGTATAACATGTCGGTTGCTAGTGCGGCTTTGTTCAATACCGTATTGACTACGAATATGGTAGATTGTACCAATCCGTTATGTCTTGCGCCAACGGCACTTACGGTAACCGCCATTGGAGCGAGAAGCGCAGTCTTAGGATGGAACGTAGTGGCGCCAAACCCACTTTCATATGACATTTTTGTGGTTCCAAATGGGCAACCAATCCCTGCCACACCAACTTACCCTGGTGTAACAGGAAATTCATTCCAAATTCCACCTAATGATTTGACCCCTGATACTACATACCAGTATTTTATCAGATCAACGTGTAGTGTCAATAGCCCGAGCGATATTTCCACTCCGGCTAAAATTTTTACTACCGGGCCATCATGCGTGAGACCTACAGCTTTGACAGTAACAGAAATTACCGCTTACACTGCTAAATTAAACTGGAACAACGGTGCTTCTGCAGCGACTTCGTGGCAGGTAATGGCCATTCCGGTGGGAGATCCAAACCCAGCTCCGGTAGCCGGCGATACCCGTTGGATCGATGCACCAACGAATCCTTTTGTAATTGGTACAACGACGCCATTGTTGCGCGACACGGCTTACAACTTCTACGTTAGAGGAAATTGTGGTGACGTAGACGGATACAGCTTGCCTGCAGGACCAAGAGCTTTCAGAACTTTAATTACCTGTATCAGGCCAACGGCGCCAACCGCAAGCGAAATTACATTGAATTCGGTTAAAGTTGGATGGAATAATGGTGCTTCGACTGCCACATCTTGGCAAGTGCTTGCGATTCCAGCCGGCGATCCAGCCCCAACAGCGGATACTCCAGGATGGGTTGTTGCTAACACCAATCCTTTTGTATTGACCGGATTAACTTCAGGAACTTGTTACGATTATTACGTAAGAGGAAATTGCGGGGATGCTGATGGTGTAAGTACGTGGTCAGTCGCTAAGAATTTCTGTACGCTGATTTGTGAAGAGTCACAAAAATGTAATTATGTATTTACTTTCGGAGGAAGCAACTGGAGTGGTGCCGTATTGCGCATCAGACAAAATAATGTTGTCATTGGAACAAATATCACCGCTGCTGGAACCAGAACGGTCGCTTTATGCGACGGAATCCCATTTGATTTGTCATGGGACGTTGCAGGAACAGCCCCTCAGAATGTAAGGGTGACTTCAATCAAAAACAGCTTCGGACAAACGTTATATAGTATGACGACTGCCAGCCCAACATTGGCGGGAACGGTACTTTATACAACAAGTCCAAACTGTACGACGGTAGCTTGTTTGCCTCCGACGAATTTAGCCGCGGTTCCGGATGTTTTTAGCGCCAACTTAACTTGGACGAATCTTGCTGGTCCTGGTTCTCCAAATGACCCAACGACCTCGTGGATGGTATACAATGTAGTAAACGGTGGCCCGCCTCCAACAGCTGGATCTGGCGTTCCTGTATCCACAAATAGTTATACTGCTGATCCGCTTTTACCGAGTACGACTTACCAGTTTTATGTAAGCTCCATTTGTTCGGTAAACAGTCCAAGCATTTGGGCAGGACCTTTTACTTATACGACTTTACCAACCTGTCCGCAACCAACGGCTTGGACTGTTATAAATGGATTAACAGGTAGTGCGACGATCTCGTGGACAGAGCCTGGGACAGCAACCGCCTGGGAAGTAGGGTATTCAGTTGCAGGAACAGGTTTACCGCCAACAACTATTGTTTCAATTCCTTCTGAAGGAAATCCTGGTCCACCGGTAACTGTTCCGCCAACGAATCCATCATTCAGTACGCCGGACTCGTTAGCTCCTGGATTCTATGAGTTTTACATCAGAAGTGTATGTTCTCCAACAGACAGCAGTTTGTGGAGCGGGCCTATTCCTTTCTTCGTAGCCGATCCACCGCCAGTTTGCGCAAGCATCGAAGTAGATGTAGTTACAAATGCTGAAGGGGAAATCGATTTTTGCCCAGGCGATAACTGTATTGATCTTACAGCAGAATATACAGATGTTAAAGACACAACAAATTATACCGTTTTACCGGCAGCATTTGCACCGCCGTTCCCTTTTACAGGAGGAATTCCGTTTAATATCACGCAGGATGACATTTGGGGTCCGCAATTTACACTGCCGTTCCAATTTTGTTTCTACGGACAAACGTATTCTAAAGTTCAGGTGGGTTCAAATGGTATCGTTAGCTTCGATATGCGACCTGCAGGTTCAGGCAGTGGATATCGTATGGAAGGGTTACAGATTCCGGATCCAGCATTTGCAATAAAAAATGCGATTTATGGGGTCAACCAAGATATCGATCCAACCAAACCATCTCCACTAAAAAGCATCAACTACCAGGTGTTGGGAGAAGCACCATGTAGGGCATTTGTAGTAAATTTCTATCAAATTGCACCATTTGGTTCTGCATGTCAGGGCGCTGCCAATTATCAAACGAGCCAAGTCGTAATGTATGAAACTTCAAATATTATTGAAGTGTATGTACAGGACAGGGTACCGTGTTTGAGCTGGCCAAGTGATGATACTGGAGGTGAAGGGCTTATCGGAATCCAAAATGCCGACGGTACTTTAGCACACGTTCCACCAGGTAGAAATACGGGTCCATGGGAAGCACACAATGAAGCTTGGAGGTTTACGCCGAATGGCGCTTCAAATGTTCAGTTTTCATGGCTTAGAGGCACTGAAGTCGTGGGTACAAATCCATCGATCCAGGTTTGTTTTAACGAAACAACTACCGTAACAGCAAAAGCAGTTTATACAGGTTGTGGTGGCCAGGTTACTACAAAAACAAAAGATATTTTGTTAAAAATAAATGCGGTGGACGTTCAGCCAATTCCAGACGTAAATGTTTGTGCTACAACTTACCAATTGCCGGCGCTTACCATTGGAAATTATTTCAACAATCCGGGTGGTGTAGATCCATTGCCATCTACATTGCTTACCACATCGCAAAGGGTTTATGTTTACGCAGAAAGCAACACAGTTCCAAATTGTACTGATGAGGAAAGTTTCATGGTCACTTTAGGCAGCATCACCATTCCACAATCAGAGGATATTGTTGAATGTACCAAGTACATACTTCCGGTACTTCCTGACGGATTTGGCTATTATACACTTCCTGACGGAGGCGGAACAACGTATGCTGCTCTTACAGAAATTACTGAAAGCATCCTTCCATTGTACATTTATGGTACAGTAGGCGAATGTACCGGACAAAGTCAGTTTAACATCAATATTGGAGACATTGTTGCCGAAGAGGTTAATGATGTGGTGGCTTGTACCAGTTATACGTTATTGGGTTTACCGCCAAACAACACTTATTATACTGCTACAGGTGGTCCTAACGGAACGGGATCTATTTTGCTTCCTGGAGCTGTAATAGACACCAATCAGACGATTTACGTTTATGCCCAGCTTGGAACGGGAGTTTGTACAGATGAAACCGAATTTACAGTGGCGATTACTTCTGAAATCATTCCGACATTTGAACCAATTACAGTATGTGTGGGCGCCACAGCTACGCTTCCTTTAGCTTCTGACAACGGAATCGCCGGAACATGGTTGCAAGCAAGTATAGATACCAGCGTTTCTGGAACATTTACATACAACTTCCAGCCAGATTTAACCATCACGCCTTGCGCGGTTCCTGGAACATTAACGGTAAACGTTACTGAACCAACAAGCCCTAATTTCTCATTTCCGGTGTATTGTTTAGGATCTGCGATCCCGGCATTTGAAACTACGTCTAACGGCGTAACAGGAACTTGGACGCCTGATACAATCACCACAACAGGTGTTTACAGGTTTACAGTGGATGCCGGACAATGTACAACGCAACCGTTTTACGATTATACGATCACAGTTGATGGTTTCATTGCGCCAACGCCTACAGATGTAATCGCATGTGGCAGCTACATATTGCCAGCGCTCCCTGCGCCGTTCAATTACTATACTGCTGCGAATGGCACAGGAACAATGTATCTGGGAACTGCACTTACGCAAATCACTGCAAGCCAATTGCCAATTTACATCCGTGCAGCCAACGCGAGTTGTTCTGCGGAAGGCAGCTATAACATCACGATTCAGCCAATTGCGGCGCCAAACTTTACTTTCACGGATTACTGTGCAGGTGATGCATTGCCGACGCTTGAAGCTACTTCTCAAAATGGAGTAACCGGATCATGGAGTCCTGCCGTAATCACCACAACTGGAGTATACAGGTTTACGCCTGCCGGAACTTGTTCGACACAGCCATTCTACGATTATACGATTAATGTATTCCCGGTAGAAACGCCAGTTTTTACATTACCTACGTTCTTGTGTACAGGAACTACTGCACCGGCATTGCCTGGGGTTTCTGACAATAGTATTGTTGGAACCTGGACGCCAAGCGCAATAAGCAGTACACAAAGTGGTAGCTACACTTTCAACCCGACGCCAGCCGCAGCGCATTGCTATGCTCCGTTTACTTTAACGGTAACGATTAGCGACAATCCGCAATTTGCGATAGAGGGAGGTTGTAATACCAGCAATGTATACGAAATCACGGGAATCCTCGATACCAGTTTAAGTACGACACCGGTAACCTATTCATGGACAGATCCAACGGGTGCTCCTGCCGGGAATACCCAATCGATTTTCCCTACTATGGGCGGAAATTATAAACTCAAAGTGACAATTACCGCTACCGGATGTTCTGCTGAAGAATTTTGGAATGTTGACGGCATCAATTGTCAGATTCAGAGAGGTATTTCCCCTAAAGGTGTGGGTCCTGGCGATGGTAAAAATGACTCGTTCGATCTTACAGGAATGAACGTTACTGAACTTGAGATCTTTAACAGATACGGAACAAAAGTTTACAGCCTTAATAATTATACGAACCAATGGTACGGACAATCTAAAAAAGGAGATGAATTGCCTGACGGAACGTATTACTATGTCATCAAACGCAATACCGCCGCTACAGTGACAGGATGGATCTATATTAATCGCGAAAAATAAAAGTAAAAAAGCTGCAGCCGGCTGCCATTCAAACAGCAGCCGGAACTGCAACAAAAACATACACACATGAAGAAAATTTATTTCACGGCATTAATAGTGTTCATGACATTAATCGATGCAAATGCACAACAGGATCCACATTATACACAGTACATGTATAACATGAGTGTGGTGAATCCCGCTTATGCTGGTTCCAAAGAGTCGCTTTCGGGCGGAGTCCTTTACAGGAAGCAATGGGTTGATATCGAAGATTCACCGTCTACAGGTACTTTCTTCGTGCACAGTCCGGTTGGGAAAAATGTCGGGCTCGGAATCTCATTCATTGACGACAGGATCGGACCGGTACAGGAAGATAATGTTTACGCAGATTTCTCGTACACATTGAACCTTGGAGGGGAGCACAAACTGGCTTTCGGTTTAAAAGGAGGCGCCACGTTCCATAAGGTCGGACTCTACAGCGACATCGGAAACGGAAGAGTACCGGATTTAGATGATCCTGCATTTTCTGAAAACGTCAGTAGAACGTACATGAACATCGGTTCGGGTGTATTCTATTACACCAAAAAATACTATGTGGCATTCTCTGTACCAAATATGTTGAAATCCAAACACC
>Ga0247805_1000537_pt1 | contig 19617 bp, 22 predicted proteins | sample UWRJL044104R1_FD_180930 | JGI IMG/M metagenome (GOLD analysis project Ga0247805, IMG submission 180930) | Plant litter microbial communities from Arlington Agricultural Research Station in Wisconsin, United States - UWRJ-L044-104R-1 | ecosystem: Environmental > Terrestrial > Plant litter >... | reverse complement strand
GGCGTTCCAGAGAAGTAGTGCTCGTTAGTCATCCCCAAAACTTATCGAACTCCAGACAACTAAGGTTAAACCAATGACTGAAGACCAGAAATTTACTGACGAAGACGTCATCGAGCGCGTGCTTGCGACGCAGGCGTCGCCTGCAGCCGGGCTTTCCCGCTTCGGATCCGACACCGCCCAGGCGCTTCAGAGCGACAACGCGTACGACGACAACCGCGATGGCGACCAGAGCGAGCGCGAAGACCGTGCAGCGCTGCGACGCGTTGCCGGGCTCTCGACAGAGCTCGACGACGTCACCGAGGTTGAGTACCGCAAGCTGCGCATCGAGCGCGTCGTCTTGATCGGCATCTACTCCGGTGGAACGACGCAAGACGCCGAGAACTCCCTGCGCGAGCTGAGCGCTCTCGCCGAGACCGCGGGCGCCGTTGTGCTCGACGGACTTTTGCAGCGACGCGCGCACCCCGACCCGTCGACCTACTTCGGTAAGGGCAAGGCCGCGGAACTCGCCGGCGTCGTCGCCGCAGTTGGCGCCGACACCGTTATCGCCGACACCGAGCTGGCTCCATCGCAGCGACGTGCGCTTGAAGACATCGTGAAGGTCAAGGTCATCGACCGCACGGCCGTCATTCTCGACATCTTCAGCCAGCACGCGAAGAGCCGCGAAGGTAAGGCCCAGGTCGAACTCGCGCAGCTCGAATACCTGCTCCCTCGCCTGCGTGGTTGGGGTGAGTCGCTCTCCCGTCAGGGTGGTGGTGCTGGTGGATCCGGCGACGGCATGGGCTCTCGCGGACCAGGTGAGACCAAGATCGAACTCGATCGCCGCCGCATCCATACCCGCATGTCGAAGCTGCGCAAGCAGATCAAGGGCTTTGCCCCTGCTCGCGAGGCCAAGAGGGCGAACCGTAATCGCAACGAGGTTCCGAACGTGGCGATCACCGGGTACACCAACGCCGGCAAGTCGTCGCTGCTGAACCGCATCACGCGCGCGGGCGTTCTCGTTGAGAATGCGCTGTTTGCAACATTGGATGCGACTGTGCGCAAGACCGCGACCGATGACGGCAAGCTTTACACCTTTACTGACACGGTCGGCTTCGTGCGCAACTTGCCGCACCAACTTGTTGAGGCGTTCCGCAGCACGCTCGAAGAGGTGGGCAACGCCGACGTCATCGTTCACGTCGTCGACGCATCGCACCCCGACCCGGGCAGCCAGCTCGCCACGGTGCGCGATGTTATCGGTGACGTTGGCGCGCGCGACATTCCCGAGATTATTGTGTTCAACAAGAGCGACCTCGTGATCGATGACGATCGACTGCTCATTCGCGGGCTCGCCCCGGACGGCATCTTCGTCTCGGCGCGCACGGGCGAGGGCATCGATGAACTGCGTGAGCGCATCACGTCTCTTCTTCCGGCGCCCGAGGTGCTCGCGACGCTGCTCGTTCCGTACGACCGTGGCGAGATCATTTCACGCCTGCACGTTGCCGGTCGGGTTGTGTCGACCGACTATGTCGAAGAGGGCACCCTCGTGAAGGCGTGGGTGCACCCGCGTCGACTCGAAGAGCTCACCGAGTACGTGACGACAACCGTCTAACCATTAGGCGCGCTCCGTTTGTTACGGCCGCCGCGTAACACTAGCCCCGCTGCCAGTCAGCGGGGCTAGTGTGTTTCTCGGCGCGCAACACACGGCGCCGCGAGCGACAGCCGAGCCCGGCACCCGCCCATCCTGATTATCTATAAGGAGGGGTTTGTGCCCGACGCGTGTACTGAGAGAGCGGCAACGTTTTCATTCGAGCTGTATCCACCGCGCTCCGCGGCAGCCGAAGAGACGCTTCTCGAGTCGCTCGAACATCTCGTCGACGCCGGCCCCGAGTTCATCTCGGTAACCTACGGCGCTGCCGGAACAACGCGCGGCGCATCGCTCGCCGTTCTGCTCCGCCTGCTCGGCGACACCGACGTCAAGCCGATGGCGCACCTCACCTGTGTCGGAAGCTCCTACGCCGACGCCACCCGACTCATCAGAGAATTCTTGGATGCCGGTGTCACGAGTTTTCTCGCACTGCGAGGTGACCCGCCCGCAGGTGCCGTCGAGGGCGATGACTTCTTGGGCGACCTCGGCAGCGCGGGGGAGCTCGTTCAGCTCATTCACCGCGTGCAGGCAGAGCGTGCGCCGTTTCGCCAGGTCGACGTGCCGGGGTTTCCGGGCGCGAAGAGGCTCAGCAGCGGCGAGAAGGTCACGATCGCTGTCGCGGCTTTTCCCAACGGCCACCCGCGCTCACGCAGCGTCAACCAGGATCTCGACACGCTCCTAGCGAAGGAAGCCGCCGGCGCCAACCTCGCCATAACGCAGCTCTTCTTCGAAGCCGACGACTACCTCGGCTTCGTGCAAAAGGCTCGCGAAGCGGGCGTGACGATGCGGATTCTGCCGGGCATTATGCCCGTGCTCAGCCCGCAGCGCCTGCGCCGCATTCTCGAGCTCACCGACGAGAAGACTCCCGTCGAGCTGATGCGCGCACTCGAAGCCCAGCCGACTGCCGAAGGGCAGGCAGCCGTGGGCATTGAGCACGCGATCGAACTCTCCCGCGCGGTGATCGGCACCGATCGCCCCGGACTCCACCTGTACACGTTCAACCAGCACGAGCCGGTGCTCGCGGTTCTCCGCGGCGTCGGCCTCCTAGAGAAAGAAAACGCATGAACGCCTCATTCCCCACAGGAACGATCCTCGGCTACCCGCGCATCGGGCGTCGTCGCGAGCTGAAGAAGGCCGTCGAAGCCTTCTGGGCAGGCAAGATCAGCGCCGACGAGCTCGAGACCGCTGCCGCAGAGCTGCGCGCCACGACTCGCGAGCGCCTCGTCTCGCTCGGACTCGGCCGCACCGACTCCTCGATTCCCGAAGCCTTCAGCTACTACGACCAGGTGCTCGATGCAGCCGTCACCGTCGGCGCAGTGCCCACGCGTTTCGCGCGCCTCGTCAACGATGACGGCACGATCGACCTCGCTGGCTACTTCACGATCGCGCGAGGCGAGGGAGCGGACGTTCCCGCCGAGATGACCAAGTGGTTCGACTCGAACTACCACTACCTCGTTCCCGAGATCGGACCGGAGACAGACTTCCACCTCGCGTCAGACCGGTTGCTGCGCGAAGTGGCCGAGGCGACGGCGAGCGGATACCGCACCCGCCCCGTAATCGTTGGGCCCGTGACATTCCTTCTCCTCTCCAAGCCGAGCGAAGGCGCCCCCGAGGGCTACCAGCCGCTCGATCGTCTCGATGACCTGCTTCCGGTATACGCCGAGCTACTGGCAGGGCTGACCGCCGTCGGCGCCGACTGGGTACAACTCGACGAACCGGCGCTTGTGAGCGAGTCGATAGAGGTCGACCGCGCGAGCGTGCTGGCCGCGACATCCAAGGCATACGAACTTCTGAGTGCCGTGCCGGCACGTCCGCAGATCTTCGTCGCCGCTCCCTACGGATCGTTGGATGACGCGCTTCCCGTGCTGCTCGACACTCCGGTTGAGGCGATTGGGGTTGACCTGGTCAAGGGCGGGGAGATCTCGACAAGCTCGATCAGCAGTTCGGGCAAGACGATCGTCGGCGGCGTCATCGACGGACACAACATCTGGCGCGGCGACCTCGCTGCGGCGTTCGACAAGCTCGCGGCGAGCGGTGCGACATCGGTCAGCAGCAGCACGAGCCTGTTCCACACCCCGCACGACGTCGACGACGAGCCGCTGCTCGACGACCGCCTCAAGAGCTGGCTCGCGTTCGCCGACCAGAAGGTCGCGCAGATCGCCACGCTCGCGAAGGGACTTACCGAGGGGCGCGCATCCATTCAGGCCGAGTTGGATGCCGCGACCGCAGCCCTCGCGGATCGCCACGACGCCCCCGGCGTTCGTGACGGAGCCGTGCGCCAGCGCGCCGCCGCACTGACGACCGATGACTTCAGCCGTGGCGACTACGCCGAGCGCCTCGCCGCTCAGGACGAGGCTCTTGGCCTGCCGTTTCTTCCGACGACGACGATCGGTTCGTTCCCGCAGACCGGTGACATCCGCAAGGCCCGCGCGCTCTACACAAAGGGCGACCTGAGCGAGCGCGAGTACAACGACTACCTCAAGGCCGAGATCAAGCGCGTCGTCGACCTGCAGGAAGAGATCGGAATCGACGTCATCGTTCACGGCGAGCCCGAGCGCAATGACATGGTTCAGTACTTCGCCGAGCACCTCGACGGATTCGCGGTCACGCAGAACGGTTGGGTGCAGTCGTACGGCAGCCGTTGTACGCGCCCGTCGCTGCTCTGGGGTGACGTCGCCCGCGAGGCGCCCATCACCGTCGAGTGGTCGAGCTACACGCAGAGCCTCACCGAGAAGCCCGTCAAGGGAATGCTCACCGGACCGGTGACGATTCTTGCCTGGTCGTTCGTTCGCGACGACCAGCCGCTCGGCGAGACCGCCAACCAGGTCGCCCTCGCCCTGCGCGACGAGATCGCTGACCTCGAGGAGGCCGGCATCGGAATCATCCAGGTCGATGAGCCCGCGCTGCGCGAGCTTCTGCCGCTGAAGAAGGCAGACCAGCCGTCGTACCTCGACTGGTCTGTGGGAAGCTTCCGTCTTGCCACGGCTGGGGTGGAGAAGAAGACACAGATCCACACGCACCTCTGCTACTCGGAGTTTGGCGTTGTCATCGACGCGATCGACAAGCTCGACGCCGACGTGACCTCGATCGAGGCCGCGCGTTCAAAGATGGAGGTCGTTCCCGACATCCAGAGCTCCGGCTTCGGTCGCGGCATCGGACCGGGCGTCTACGACATCCACTCGCCGCGCGTTCCGTCGGTCGAGGAGGTGACCGGGCTAATCGAGATCGCTCTCGCGTCGATTCCGCAGCGCCAGATCTGGGTCAACCCCGACTGCGGACTCAAGACCCGCGGCTACACCGAGACCGTCGAGTCGCTGACGAACGTCGTTGAGGCGACGAGGGTCGCGCGCGAGAAGGTTGCGGCTCAGTAGGTTGCGCTGATCGAGCGAAGTCGAGATTGGGTCGAGCGAAGTCGAGACTTGGATCTCGGCTTCGCTCGATTTGGTTTCGACAGGCTCAACCAGCGACTTGGATAGGCTGGTGCTGTGGCGGCGAGCAAAATTCAACGTATTGATTTCAGTGCCAAGGGCATAACCGTGGATGGCGCGCTGCTGGGTTTTCCGCTCACAACGTTCGCCGCGCTCGAGGCCCTCGGTGCGGCTCGCCCGACGAAAGGCAAAGAGCACGGCGTTCGCACCTGGGATGACCACGGATTCAAGAGCTTCGGCCCGCTCGACGGCACCCTGATCGCGATCTTTGACGTGTACGTCGAGGTCAACCGGGGTGACACAACGAGCGCGAATCCGACGCAGGTATATACGGGCGAGATCACGGTCGACGGCGTGCCGGTTGACGCGATCGAGTTCTTGCCCGGATACGACTCAGACAAGCTCTACATCGAGGTCGGCCCGTACATGCTGAGCCGCGCCTTCGGTCGCGCGAGCGGCTCGTTCTACGACTTCTTCATTCGTCGCAACGATTCCGACTATTTCGCCCGTAAGCCGGGCGTCGAAGCCGCGCGCCAGGAGCTCCGCGTGAGCTGGACAAACCCGCAACCCGGCACCGCCACCCACACTCTCGACTTCGGCGGCGAGGGAATCATTCTCGACGGCAAGCTCATTGAGCTTCCCGCTGAGGTCAACGAGTTTGCGGCGCTCGGAGAGCCGAGCGCCGACCAGCCCACACGTCGCATCTGGAACGACCACGGCATCGTCGCCGAACTCAACGCGCACGGGTTCGTCGAATCGCTCGTTGTCTTCGACGGTGTGGGCCACGACGTCGCGCCGTCGAGTGCAGCCGACGACATCGAGCTCACGATCGTGGGCGCCGCCCCGGCTGTTGCCGATTGGTCGACGAGCGTCGCGACCGCGCGCAGCCGGTCGATGAAGATCGGCGGCTACGAGATCGAGCGTGCGGCGTTCCCCGGACGCATCTCCCTTAGCATCACGGCCCTCGCCCAACCGCTCTCGGTCAACGACTACTCCATCGCCCCTCTAGCCGAGCCGATTCTGACCTTCACCGACCTCAACGCCAAGCTGCAGGTCATCGAAGAGCTCATGTACAAGCAGGGCAAGCTCGTTCCGGTCTTCGACGTGCGCGACTTCGCCCGCTGGCACACGGCGCGCGCGATCGACGTCGAGGCCGAAAGCTTCGGCGTCATCCCCGAAGCGCTCGACTACTTTCGCGACCTTCCGATCCCATCGCGGCTGGCCTACGAGGTCACGTCGCTCTACGTCGACGGCGGATCCGAGATCTTTCACCAGATCTTTCCGCAGTGGGACGGCGAAGATTCCACCTTCGACATCCATTCCGTCGCCGACTACCGCCAGTTTCCGAACCTCAAGAAGCTCTCGCTCATGATGGGCGGCGAGGTCGAAGGCAGAACGACTCTCGAAATGCGCGGCGTCACGATCGAGGGCTAGCCAGCCCAGCGCGTGTGAGTGCTTCTTTCATTCGATTGGATGACGCGCAGGGCAACAACCCCGACCAGACTTGACCCGTGCCCTTTACCGTCAGCCACGCCGTCGCGGCGCTCCCGTTTCTCCGCACCCCGCTACCAGTGGCAGCACTCGTCATCGGAACCATGGCGCCCGACCTGCCCTACTTTCTGCCGCTCGGAATCCCGCGCGACTTCTCGCACTCCCTTCTCGGTGTTGTGACAATCGACCTCGCTGTCGGCATCGTTGCTCTTCTCGCGTGGATGTTTCTGCTGCGCGCTCCCGTTCTCGACTACTCACCCTCGTGGCTGCGCGAACGTATGCCGGCTCGCGAGCGCTCGACCGTGCCGTGGGTGCTGCTCGCCCTCGTCGTCGGAGCGCTCACCCACCTCGCGATCGACACGCTCACGCATGAGGGCTCGCTCGACGCGGTCTTTCCGGTATTCGCCCTCGAGATCGGCCCGTGGAGCGTCGCAAACTACGTGCACTTTGTTGTGTCGGCCTTGGGTGCGGCGATACTGGCCGTGTGGGTGCGGCGTTGGGTGGCGCGAACTCCGCGGCGCGACATGGTGAGCGGTGCCGTGGTCAGCAACACCGAGCGCCTGCGTGTGTGGATCACCCTCGCCTCGGGCTTTCTCCTCCTCTTCTTCGGGAGCTGGATCTACCAGCTCGAGTGGGTCGGCACAACGATCTTCGACATGAACGCCCTGTTCGTTGCGTTCGCCATTGCTGTCGGAGTTTTTGGCCTCATCGCTCTGGTGATCTGCGTCATCTGGCACCGCCGTCGAGCACGGGTCGCCGAGCCTGCCTCGTCGACGAGCCACTGAGCCAACAAGCCAACGAGCCGCTGAGCCAACTAGCAACAGAGACGAGCCGAACCCATGCCATTCACCGCTAGTCACGCCGCGATAGTTCTTCCCTTTTTGCGCACGCCGCTGATTCCAGCGGCCCTTGTCGTCGGGTCGATGGCTCCCGACCTTCTCTACTTTCTGCCCTTCGACACCTATCGTCACCTGACCCACACGGTGCTCGGGGTCGTGACGATCGATCTGGGGATAGGTCTCGTTGTGCTCGCCCTGTGGTGGAGGCTTTTGCGCGCTCCAGTGATCGATCTCGCCCCGACCTGGCTCAGTGATCGGATGCCGCAGCGCGCGTCCGTCGGCAACACAGCGGTATTCGCGGCGCTCGTTGTCGCGTCCCTCGTGATCGGTTCGCTCACGCATCTCGTCTGGGACTCGTTCACGCACCCCGGCGAGGTCGTCGACGCGCTTCCTGTTCTCAACACCCAGCTCGGTCCGCTCGTTGTGCACAAGTGGCTGCAGCACTCGAGCTCGATCGTCGGCCTCGCAGCCCTTGCGGTCTTCACCGGGATGTGGCTGCGCAGAACCCGTCGCGTGCCCGGGCAGCGAACGGTGAGCGCACGTGTGCGCTACGCGGCGTGGGGTCTCGTGGGCGCGACGTTTGCCGTTGCGGCACTCATCACCTGGGCGATCGGAATTGCCGAGCCGCTGCATCCATTCGATGCGGGGCTTGTGTTTCGGGTCGCGCGGGCCAGCATCGGCGCGGCACTAGCGGTCGCCGTGATCGCGTGCGCCGGCTGGTACGTACTACGAGCTCAGAGCGATCGGAGAACCGCGACGACCTTGCCCAGCACCTCGGCGTAGTCGCCAAGGATCGGCGCGAAGGCGCTGTTGCGGGGGAGCAGCCAGGTGTGTCCGTCGCGCTGCTGAAAGACCTTGACCGTCGCTTCGCTGTCGAGCATCGCGGCGACGATGTCACCGTTCTCTGCGGTTCTCTGCTGGCGTACGACGATCCAGTCGCCGTCGCAGATTGCCGCGTCGATCATTGAATCGCCGACGACCTTGAGCATAAAGAGTTCGCCCTTGCCGACGAGCTGGCGGGGGAGCGGGAAGACCTCGTCGATCTGCTGCTCTGCGGTGATGGGGATGCCGGCCGCGATGCGTCCGACGAGGGGAACCATTGCGGCGTCGCCGACGGGGGTCGCGTTCTCGATCGAGTCATCGGAAGACGGCATCTCGATGAGGATCTCGAGAGCGCGGGGACGGTTGGGGTCGCGACGCAGGTAGCCACTGAGCTCGAGCTGGTTGAGCTGGTGGGTGACGCTCGAAAGAGAGGAGAGCCCTACGGCATCGCCGATCTCGCGCATGCTCGGCGGGTAGCCCTGGGTGGAGACCGCGCGCTGGATGACCTCGAGAATGGCGAGCTGCTTGTCGCTCAGGCTCGTGCGTCGGCGGGTGCGCTCGGGGGCGGCGTCGGCGTCGAAATCAACCATGAGGCTCCAATGTCAGTGGCTACTGGTTACGTAAGAACCAGACATTCGAAACTGTATCTGCCTTTTGTGGGAGAAACAAACACCTGTTCGAGTGTTTCGCAAACAAATATGGCCCGATGTTCGAAGATTCACTTGCTTTCGAACGTTATTCGAATGTATGTTCGGAACAGAGCTTCTAACCGCCGAAGATTTCACCGGCGGTGGTTACGAAGTTCGACCACTTCGTATCCGGTACTCCCGGCCGAGTGCCGGATACGAAAACCCCGTGGCCAACGTGCAAGTGACGTAGAGGAGAGAACGATGAGCGCAGTAGTACTGGACTTCGCACCGCGAGCCGCAGCACCCCGTGTTGCAACAAGCACGACAGCACCGCAGCCGCGCCTTCGCCTCACCCGCCGCGGTCGCATCGTATTCACAACGCTCGCTGCTCTTCCGCTCGTCTTCGCAGCGATGTTCTTCGTTCTCAACGGCGGCGGCGCCGTCGCGACAAACGGCAGCGAGCCGCTCGAGACCGTGACCGTCTCGGGTGGGCAGACGCTCTGGTCGATCGCCGAAAGCGTCGCCCCCGATTCCGACCCACGTGACTTCATTGCCGACGTTATGTCGATCAACGAACTCGGCACGTCGCTTGTTGCAGGCCAGCAGCTTCTGATTCCGGCGAAATACTCGGAGTAGAGAAGACCATAGGCTGGGTGGGTGACTTCGCTCAGTGACCTCCCCATTCGTGATGACCTCAAAGGCAAGAGCCCGTACGGCGCCCCGCAGAAAGCCGTGCGCGTCGCACTCAACGTCAATGAGAACACGCATCCGATTCCCGAGGCCGTAGCCCGCGACATCGTCGAGTCGCTCGCTACCGCGGTACTGACAGTCAACCGCTACCCCGACCGCGAGTTCACTGAACTGCGTGAGAGTCTCGCCGCGTACCTCGACGCGGAAACACCGGGCGCCGACCTCACCGAAGACAACATCTGGGCAGCCAACGGATCCAACGAGGTGCTGCAGCAGGTGCTGCAGGCCTTCGGTGGCCCCGGTCGCAGTGTGCTCGGGTTCACCCCGACGTACTCGATGTACCCGCTGCTCGCCTCCGGCACCGGCACGCGCTACATCGCCGGTGCACGCGACGAGAACTACGCGGTCACACCAGAGCTCGCCGTCGAATGGATCGAGCGCGAAAAGCCCGACATCGTCATTCTTTGCGCGCCCAACAACCCCACGGGAACCCCGCTCTACCTCGAGACGGTCGAGGCTGCGTACGCGGCATCCACCGGCATTGTTGTCGTAGACGAGGCCTACTTCGAGTTCGCACCCACCGAGCAGAAGTCGGCGGTCAGCCTGCTCGAAGGGCGCGAGCGTCTTCTTGTCAGCCGCACAATGAGCAAGGCCTTCGCTTTCGCCGGTGTGCGACTCGGCTACCTCGCCGCCGCCCCCGCGGTAACTGACGCGCTGCGTCTTGTGCGCCTGCCCTACCACCTGTCGGCGCTCACCCAGGCGGCGGCAACCGCTGCCCTGCGTCACGCCGATGAGATGCTCGCGATGGTCGATGACATCCGCGAGCAGCGCGACCGCATCGTCGCAGAGCTTCCGGCACTCGGATACACGCCGCTCGAGAGCTGGGCGAACTTCGTGCTGTTCGGGGGAGTCGACGACCCGCACGCGACCTTCGAGGCGCTGCTCGAGCACGACATCATCATTCGCGACGTCGGTATTCCGAACCACTTGCGGGTTACGGCCGGCACAAAGGCAGAAACCACAGCCTTCCTGAAAGCTCTGGCGAGCCTCGGAGACCGCGCGTAGCCTGAAGGCATGAAAACGCTTCATTTCACCGTAGAAATAGATGCGCCCGCTGCACACGTGTGGCGCTCAATGCTCGACGAAGACACCTACCGCGAGTGGACGACGGCCTTCGGCGGAGAGTCGAGCTACGAGGGCGGGTGGGCGACGGGCGACGCGATCCGCTTTGTTGGGGCCGATGAAGACGGCACCAGTATGGGCATGATCGGATTCATCGACGTCTCGCGGCCCGAAGAGTTCGTCTCGATCGAATACACCGGCATGGTGATCGACGGCGTCGACGACTTCTCGAGCGATGCGGCGAAGAAGGTTGTTGGCACCCACGAGAACTACACGTTCGTAGAGAACGGCGGGGTCACGACCCTGACAATCGACATTGACGTTGACGACGAATGGGAAGCGTCGTTCAGCGAGATGTGGCCTGTGGCGCTCGACAGCCTCAAGACAATTGCGGAGCGACCCGCTCGGTAGGATTGCTTTATGAGCACACAGCCCCGCGTGGCGCGCATTCAGCGCGAAACGAGCGAGTCGAGCATCGACCTCAGCATCAACCTCGATGGCAGCGGCATTGCCGACATCGAGACGACAGTTCCGTTCTTCGACCACCTGCTCAACGCGTTCGCGAAGCACTCACTCGTTGACCTCACTGTAAGGGCGAGCGGCGACACCGAGATCGACGTTCACCACACTGTCGAAGATGTCGGAATCGCGCTCGGCACGGCAATTCGCCAGGCACTCGGCGACAAGTCGGGCATCGGTCGCTACGGCGACGCGACGGTTCCCCTCGACGAGGCGCTCGTGCGCGCCGTCGTTGACGTCTCTGGTCGCCCCTACCTCGTGCACACGGGTGAGCCAGCGGGCTTCGAGTTTCACCTCATCGGCGGTCACTTCACCGGTTCGATGCTGCGCCACGTCTTCGAGGCCATTGCCTTCAACTCCGGGCTCACCATTCACATCACGGTGCTCGGCGGGCGCGACCCGCACCACATCGCCGAGACCGAGTTCAAGGCGTTTGCGCGCGCGTTCCGCAAGGCAGTTGAGCCCGACGCGCGTGTGACGGGCATCCCGTCAACGAAGGGCAAGCTCTAACGTGGCGAAACCTTTAGTTGTTGTTCTCGACTACGGTTCGGGCAACGTTCACTCGGCTGCCAAAGCTCTCGAACTCGCTGGCGCGAACGTTGAGCTCACCGCAGACCGCGACCGCGTCGCATCCGCCGATGGCCTTCTTGTTCCCGGTGTTGGCGCGTTCTCTGCGGTTATGCAGTCACTCAACAGCGTGAACGGCGGCGCCCTCATCGAGAAGCGCCTCACTGGCTCGCGACCGGTGATGGGCATTTGCGTCGGCATGCAGGTGCTGTTTGAAACCGGCGTCGAGCGCGGCAACGACACCCCCGGCCTCGGCGAGTGGCCCGGCAGCGTGACAGAGCTCGAGGCTCCCGTGCTGCCGCACATGGGCTGGAACACCGTAGAGGCCCCCGAGAACACAACACTTTTCGACGGAATCGAGAACGAGCGCTTCTACTTCGTTCACTCGTTCGCCGCGCAGCAGTGGGAGCTCGACGTGCAGCCGCCCTTTCCGCGCCCCAAGCTCACGTGGGCCGAACACGGCACACGTTTTATCGCCGCAGTCGAGAACGGGCCGCTTACGGCGACCCAGTTTCACCCGGAGAAATCGGGGGAGCCGGGCATCCGTCTCCTCAAGAATTGGCTCGCGACCCTCTAGCGGTACGATCGAGTGTTTGTGCGCGGCGTTGGCCAAGCAAGGCAGCGCCAGCTAAAGAAAAGAAAGTACAACTGATGAGCGAGTTCAACAGGACCCCGGGCCTGACACTTCTTCCGGCAGTGGATGTCGCGGGCGGCAAGGCCGTTCGTCTTCTCCAGGGCGAGGCGGGCACCGAGACCAACTACGGCGAGCCCGTCGATGCGGCGCAGGAGTTCATCTCCCAGGGCGCCGAGTGGATTCACCTCGTTGACCTCGACGCAGCGTTTGGCCGCGGCAACAACCGCAGCATCATCGAGAAGGTCGTCAAGAGTGCGCCTCGCGATGTGAACATCGAGCTTTCGGGCGGTATTCGGGATGACGCGAGCCTCGAAGCCGCGCTCTCGACCGGTGCGAAGCGCATCAACCTCGGCACTGCCGCGCTCGAGAACCCCGAGTGGGCAGCTCACGTTATCGCCGAGTTCGGCGAGGCCATCGCAGTCGGGTTGGACGTGCGCGGCACAACCCTCGCCGCCCGCGGCTGGACTCAGGAGGGCGGCGACCTCTGGGCTGTTCTCACCCGCCTCGAGCGCGCCGGCTGCAGCCGCTACGTCGTCACCGACGTCACAAAAGACGGCACTCTCAAGGGGCCGAACCTCGAACTTCTGCAGCAGGTTATGGAACATACGCAGAAGCCGGTCATCGCTTCTGGTGGTGTCTCAAGCCTCGACGACATCGCCGAGCTGCGCGCCCTTGTGCCGCACGGACTCGAGGGTGCCATCGTGGGCAAGGCCCTCTACGCAAAGGCGTTCACTCTCGCAGAAGCCCTCGACGTCGCGAGCGACTAATGGCTGACGGTGGCGCACCGAAGAGCGACTCCGCGGGTGTTCCCTGGGAGGGGCGCCACTTCGAGCCGAACACCAACGCCGCCGATGACGGCACCGCGCCCGAGCGACTCATCGAGGCGCTGCGGCGCTTCAGGAGCAAAGAGCTCGGCGAGGCCGACGTTGTCGACGCCGCGCGCGAGTCACGGTTTTTGATCCCCCTGCTCGCTCACCTCGGTGATGCGGGGGAAAACGAGCACGGCGTTGTGATCGACAAGACACAAGAGCTCGCGATCGTGACTGTGGAAGCGGCAGACGGACGTCGCGTGCTGCCGGTCTTCACGTCCGTGACATCCATGGGGCAATGGAACCCGCAGGCGCGACCGGTTCCGGTTGACGCTGTACGCATCGCACTCGCGGCGGCAAGTGAAGACACCGACCTCGTGGTGATCGACCCAACGAGCGACACGGAGTTCGTCATCCGTCGTCCGGCGCTGTGGGCAATCGCGCAGGGCGAGGCGTGGCTGCCGTGCTACCTCGACGAGGGAGTGCTCGACGCTTTCGCGGATGCCGCGGCGGGCGTGAAGGAGGTGCGCTCTGTTGCCCTTGCTTCTGGCGACCCCGACGCACGCCTCGCCGGCCCTGAGCTCGTTGTGAAGATCGCCCTTGTGCCCGGTCTCAATCGTGAGCAACTCGATGCTGTGCTCGCCAGAATGCAGCAGGCGTGGAGCGCGAGCGAGACGATTGCGCAGGGCGTCGATTCACTAAGAATTCAACTTGTAACGTCGCAGTAATACAGATGGTCGTTACGCGGGTGCGATAGGTGCTTACAATGACCGCATGACATCGTCCCGAGCCTCGATCGCGCTTGCCTGCGCGCTTGCGGCTCTGGCGCTCGTTGTCGCGGGTTGTGCACCGGTCAGCGAGCCTCAAGCGGCCGCTCCCGCGCTCGCCGCAACGGCCGTCGCGATCACCAACACGATCACTGTCGACGGGGTCAATCGCGACTACCTGCTGCGCACTCCGGCGACCGCAGTGAATGAGCCGCGACCGCTGCTGCTCGTTGTTCACGGGGCAGGCGGCAACGCTGGCAAGGCCGAAAAGGCCACGGGCATGACGGCGCTCTCCGACGCCGGCGGGTTCATCGTGGCGTACCCGCAAGGCACTCAGGCGGCGGATGTCGCGGGCGAATACTCGTGGAACGCCGGCGCCTGCTGCGCCAACCCGGTCAAGAATAACGTCGACGACGTGTCGTACATCAAGGCGCTCATCGCCGACGTGCAGTCGCAGCAGTCGGTTGACCCCGCGCGCATCTACATCGCCGGCTTCTCGAATGGCGGCATGCTCGCCTACCGGCTCGCGTGCGAAATGCCCGGAGAGTTCGCGGGCATCGCTGTTGTTGCGGGAGCCTTCAACGTTTCGGAGTGCGCGACGGCGGGTGCGACATCCGTGCTGATGATTCATGGAACCGGCGACAAAACTGTTCCTTACGAGGGCGGTGCCACGAATGAGCGCACGGCGCTGCGCTTCGGCCAATGGAACAACGCCTCGCTCTCAACGGCGATCGACTTCTGGGCGAACCTCGACGGTTGCGGAACGATAGCTCCGATGGCGGCCGTTGACGGTCGTGTGACGCGCAAGTCGTTTGCCACCTGCGCCGGCGATAAGAAGCTCGACATTGTGACGATTGCCGATGGCGGTCACATCTGGCCGGTCAAGGCGGAGAGCGGATTCGACGCGTCGAGCCTCATCACCGAATTCTTCGACCTCGCGCAGCCGTCGACCGTACTCGCGCGATAGAAACCAGCCGCGATAGAGACCAGCCGCGATAGAGCCCAGCTGAGTTAGTTCACCGCTCCGGTGAACTTCTCGCCAGGACCCTTGCCCGGTGCATCCGGGAATGCCGACGCCTCGCGGAAGGCGAGCTGGAGGGTGCGGAGCCCATCGCGCAGAGCGAGAGCGTGGTGATCGCCGATCTTCGAGGCGCTGGCTGTCACAAGCCCGGCGAGAGCTTCGATGAGCGTGCGGGCCTCGTCGAGGTCGACCTGGTCGGCTGCGTTGGGGTCGTCGGCGAGGCCGAGTTTGACGGCCGCGGCGGTCATGAGGTGAATCGACACCGTCTGGATGACCTCGACCGCGGGAACCTCGGAGATGTCGCGGGTGTCTTCTTCAACGAAGCTGTCTTGAGCCATGGGGGAGTCCTTGTGATGGTGAATAGGCGCGCGGGCCACAGTCTGCTATTCTTATGCAGGCTTCGGAGCATTCCGAATCGAAAGTGGAGATTTCTCCCACCCGTCAACCGCCTCTACAGGTTACCGGGTAGTTACACCCCGTTCGTATGTCTCACATTCCGTGTGAGAAGTGCGAATAGAAATACAGGGTGATGAAACTTCTTCTTTCGGTGCTGCACGGCAACCGTCGTTCAGTGAGCCGCTCACGCATAGAAGGAGTTCCGCATCAGCGATCCCCGTACAAACGACCGCATCCGTGTTCCTGAGGTCCGACTCGTCGGACCCGCTGGCGAGCAGGTGGGTGTCGTTTCCATCGACGTTGCACTTCGCCTTGCCCAGGAAGCAGACCTGGATCTGGTTGAGGTTGCTCCCACATCCAAGCCGCCGGTCGCGAAGATCATGGACTACGGCAAGTTCAAGTACGAAGAGGCCCAGAAGGCCAAAGAAGCTCGTCGCAACCAGGCCAACACGATCCTCAAAGAGGTACGTTTTCGCCTGAAGATCGACGTGCACGACTACGAGACCAAGATGAAGCGCGCCGTTGGCTTTCTTCAGGCTGGCGACAAGGTCAAGGCAATGATCCTGTTCCGCGGTCGCGAGCAGTCGCGCCCCGACCAGGGTGTTCGTCTTCTCCAGCGCTTCGCTGAGGATGTCGCGGAGTTCGGCTCGGTCGAGTCGACACCGACCATCGACGGTCGCAACATGGTTATGGTCATCGGACCCCACAAGACCAAGGCAGCGGCCAAGGCCGAGGCCGACTCGAAGAAGTCATCGAAGCCGGCTCGCGCCGAGGGCGACGATGCAGAGACTCCCGTCGAGAAGCCCGCAGCGAAGGCTCCGGTCAAGACCGAGGCGCCGCTCGCCGAGTTCATCAAGGCAGCGCCTCGCGCAGCAGCCCCCGCGTCGGCACCCCGCACGCAGGCTCCTCGCACGTCGGCTCCGGCTGCGTCGTCGTCGGCACCGAGCTCGTCGGCACCGTCAGCAGCTCCGGCCGCTGACAAGCCCGCCGCCAAGGCAGCACCCGCAGCGTCGAAGGCAGCACCTGCCTCCGAGCGCCCAGCGGCACCGAAGGTCGTTGCACCCAAGATGCCCGCCCCCAAGCCCGCGAACGCGGCAGCAATGGCCAAGGTCGCCGCTGCCAAGCCCGCGCCCAAGAAAGACTGACCCGGCTCCGCCGGAGTAGTTCCATAGAAAGAGGAAGAGATGCCTAAGCAGAAGACCCATTCGGGCACCAAGAAGCGCTTCAAGGTCACCGGCAGCGGAAAGATCAAGAAGCAGGGCGCTGGTATGCGACACAACCTTGAAGTCAAGTCCGGCAAGCAGAAGCGCATGCTGAACCAGGACCGCGTTCTCGCTCCGGCAGACGCAAAGGTCATCAAGAAGCTTCTCGGCAAGTAACGCTGAACCCCGGATTTGAAGGAATAGAAAAATGGCAAGAGTAAAAAGAGCAGTAAACGCTCACAAGAAGCGCCGGGTTATCCTCGAGCGCGCAAAGGGTTACCGCGGACAGCGTTCGCGCCTTTACCGCAAGGCCAAGGAGCAGGTCACTCACTCCCTCGTCTACGCATACCGCGACCGTCGCGCCCGCAAGGGTGACTTCCGTCGCCTGTGGATCCAGCGCATCAACGCCGCGTCGCGTGCAAACGGCCTGACCTACAACCGTTTCATCCAGGGTCTTAACCTGGCTGGCATCGAGGTCGACCGTCGCATTCTCGCTGACCTCGCCGTCACCGAGCCCGCTACGTTCGCCGCGATCGTAGCAACAGCGAAGGCCGCACTTCCGGCCGACGTCAACGCAAAGGTCTCTGCTTAGCAGAAGCGGTGCGTAAGCATCTCTTTCACAAACGCCCCGTGATTCGTCACGGGGCGTTTGTGATGTCTGGTGGGCAATACGGTTGAGACATGAGCGATCTTGACCTTCCCGACTGGCAGACTCGTGCCGCGACATCCACCCCTCCTGATCGTTCGGGTGTGCAGCATCGTGAGCGCGTGCAGCGCTGGCTTGAGGCCTACGTGACCGCGTGGCGCACCTACGACCCCGTGTTGATCGCCGCGCTCTGGACCGACGACGCCGTGTGGCACCGCCCGTTCAGCATCCGCGCAACCGGCTCTGCCGAGATCACCGCCGAGTGGCTGCGCGACCGCGACGAATACGGGTTCAGCGACTTTGACGCCCACTACGAACCCATTGCGATGGATGCCGGACTGGTCGTCGTGCACGGGCGCACTGTCTTCTACGCCGATGGCACGCGTGACGTCGACACGGCGTTCGATAACCTCTGGCTGTTGCGCTTTGCCGACGACGGCCGGTGTTCGGAGTTTCACGAGTGGTATGCCGACAAAGACGACGAGGCAGCTACGCCGGGTTAAGAAGTCGTTCACCGGCGAGGGGGAGCCTGACCTTGTGGCCCGTGCACCTATCATCAGGAACATGATTGACAACCCCAGGTCGCCGCGCGTCCGCAGCGTAGCAAAGCTCAACAAAAAGGATCACCGTACGGACACGGGGTTCTTCCTTCTTGAGGGTCCGCAGGCAGTGAGCGAGGCTCTCACCTACCGCCCCGAGCTTCTCGCCGACCTCTTCGCGACCCCCACGGCACTCGACCGTTACCCGAACATCGCGGCAGCCGCGAAGGCCGCCGACCTCGAGGTCGAGTTCGTCACAGAGCAAGTGCTCGAGTCGATGGCTGACACGGTCACGCCTCAGGGCATCATCGCCGTCTGCCGCCAGTTTCCGACGTCGCTCAAAGACATTCTGGGCAACGAGCCCAAGCTCATCGCGATTCTCGAAGAGGTTCGCGACCCCGGCAATGCCGGAACGATCATTCGCGCCGCAGATGCCGCCGGTGCCGATGCAGTGATCCTCACCGGACGCAGCGTCGACCTCTACAATCCCAAGGTTGTTCGCGCGACCACGGGCTCGCTCTTTCACCTTCCGGTGGCGCTCGCGCCCGAGCTCGACGTCGTTCTCGACCGCGTGACAAAGGCCGGCCTGCAGATTCTCGCCGCCGACATCAAGGGTGAAGACCTGCTCGTTGCGCGCAGCAACGGTGTTCTTGCGAAGCCCACTGCATGGCTCTTCGGCAACGAGGCTCGCGGCCTGAGCGACGAGCACTTTGCTCTCGCTGACAGCGCGATCACCGTGCCGATCTATGGCCACGCCGAGTCGATGAACCTCGCAACCGCAGCGTCGGTGTGCCTGTACGAAAGTGCGTTCGCGCAGCGCGCGTAACTGTTTCGCTGGTTGAGTAGCGAGCGCCAGCGAGTGTATCGAAACCCGCCGTGTCTGGTTTCGATACGGCGCTGGCGCGCCTACTCAACCAACGACACGGCGCTGGCGCGCCTACTCAACCAACGACGATTCGCTGGTTGAGTAGCCGACCCCGGGTTTCGATACGGCCGTGGACGGCCTACTCAACCAACGACAGCGGGCGAGTTCCGTTGTTACAACCCGGTTAAGGTCTTACCTAAAAGTTGTCCCCCCAATGAGGGATGTGGTTGGGTAATCACATGGAACCTCTTGTCGTCCTCGATCGTGTCAACAAGAATTTCGGTGAACTTCACGTTCTCAAAGACATAACAACGACCATCCACAAAGGTGAGGTGGTCGTTGTCATCGGGCCGAGTGGATCGGGAAAATCGACTCTCTGTCGCGCGATCAACCGCCTCGAAACGATCGACAGCGGCACGATCACCATCGACGGTGTCGCACTGCCTGAAGAGGGCCGCGAACTCGCGATGCTGCGCGCTGACGTCGGAATGGTGTTCCAGTCGTTCAACCTCTTTGCCCACAAGACGATCCTTGAGAACGTGACGCTCGGGCAGCTCAATGTACGCAAGCGCTCGAAGGCAGACGCGACGAAGCGCGCCATGGAGTTGCTTGACCGTGTAGGCGTTGCCAACCAGGCATCCAAGATGCCCTCACAGCTCTCGGGCGGCCAGCAGCAGCGCGTTGCCATCGCCCGCGCGCTCGCCATGGACCCGAAGGTCATGCTCTTCGACGAGCCGACCAGCGCACTTGACCCAGAAATGATCAACGAGGTGCTCGACGTTATGGTCGGCCTCGCGAAGGAAGGCATGACGATGGTTGTCGTCACGCACGAGATGGGCTTCGCCCGAAAGGCCGCACAGCGAGTGCTGTTTATGGCCGAAGGTGCGATTGTCGAAGAAGCAGAACCCGAGTCATTCTTCACCAACCCCCAAAGCACGAGAGCGAAAGATTTTCTCTCGAAAGTACTCACCCACTAACCGGTGGGGGAGCATCACAGCACAAGGAGG
>Ga0247805_1000535_pt1 | contig 19640 bp, 26 predicted proteins | sample UWRJL044104R1_FD_180930 | JGI IMG/M metagenome (GOLD analysis project Ga0247805, IMG submission 180930) | Plant litter microbial communities from Arlington Agricultural Research Station in Wisconsin, United States - UWRJ-L044-104R-1 | ecosystem: Environmental > Terrestrial > Plant litter >... | reverse complement strand
ATTCAGTTGATTCAGTTGATTCAGTTGATTCAGTTGATTCAGTTGATTCAGTTGATTCAGTTGATTCAGTTGATTCAGTTGATTCAGTTGATTCAGTTGATTCAGTTGATTCAGTTGATTCAGTTGATTCAATAATTCCTGAAGCTGGTGCTTCAGGAATTATTTCTTTTTTATTTTTTTTCATAATACCGTTTTAAGGAGTTACTACAAGATTTTCTGAATCATAGTATAGCGCATTTAATTCAGCATCTCCAAGACCTCTGTCACTATCATCAAAAACCCCAATAAATACGATTTCATTAATGAAGAAATCATAACCTAAATACCAATCCATAAAAATTTTCAAAACATAATCGTGTTTTTGAATATCAGTCACAGTTGGTTTGTCGAACACATCAATTAAACGCCCTAAATTACCTTCAAGAGTTGAAACAAAAAAGTCATCAGGCACGCCATACAAACCAACAATTTCAAATTTTAATCTCGGAGTTTTGATCGCTTTATCTTCTGTATAAGTTACATTGGTACCATACTCTTTTTCATAAGCATCGGCATAATCCATAGCTATATTTTCAGAAACAAAAACTCGTTTCACTTTTTTACGCATTTTTGATGGAATGCCTTTTTCGTAAGCTTTAAAAACATCCAAAATATTTACGTTTGTCATAGCATCCAAAGGAATTTTAAACGCTGGATGAACTGTATTTTCCAAAGCTTTTACACGCTGTTGTTCAATACCATCAATTGAGTTTCCGTAAGCACCAGAAGAAGTTAAAGCGTCATATTCACCACCTTGTGAAAGATCATCTAAATCGTCAGTAACTTTAGCCATTAAGTCATCCATAATTTCTTTTGAAATTGGATGTTCCTCAGCAGTTTTCCCTTCAACATACAAAGTCGCCAACCAGGTATTTAAAACTTCATCCGGAATAATTTCGAAGTTTACCTTCTGACGAAAATTTTGCAACATTTTGTGCTTAAATTCAGCCTCACCTAGCTTTTGCCATTGAGGTTTAAATCCTTGCACAACATGTCCCATCACTTTATGAAAAGAAGGAAACTTACCTTTTACTGCAGTAATTGTTTTGCAATATTTGTTTATCTGAATTTCATCAGAATAAACACCTGCAGATACAATTTCAGTGTTGTTTTTGATGTACTCACCTAATTCTTTTTGTACATCTTCGATGGTCATTGTAGCCATAATTATCTATTTAAAATTTCGTTAGCCATTTGATTGTGACCTGCTTTTGCGTCTACAAAATCATTTTTAGGAGCGGTTGTAGCTCCAACTTTTATAACCGTTGGTTTAGAACCGTCAGCTTTTCCCATTTCCGCAACTTTTGCACTTAATGCAGCCGTTTTTTCGGTTAAAGTTCCCGTAACATCCAAACCCGCAGACGTTAGCATTTCATTTACTGATGCTTCAACAGCAGTAATAGTTCCTTGTGAGGCTGTTAACTGATCTTTTACTTCGGTGTTAGCCAAAGCAGCATCACGTTCAGTTGTTAAAGTTGAATTAGATCCTTCTAATTCAGCTAAACGATTTTCGGCCAGTTCCAACTGATCCGCATTTAAATACGATCCTTTTTCTTCAGTTGAAGCCAATGGAGCATCTAAACCCAAAACAGCCTGTAAAAAAGGCAAGTTTTTTCCGTTCATATTATTATTAGTATTTGTGTTAGAATTATCTGAAGCGTTATGTAGTTCAATAACTTTATCGATAGCATCTTGCTGTGTACCAAAAGAATCTGCCAAACCTTCTTTTAAAGCTTCTTCTGGTGAAAAAATATCACCTTTCAATGCTTTTTCTGAAATTGAAGGCATGAACTCTTTTATGTCAGAATGAAAAACATCAGCATTTGGATTTAGAATTTTTTCAACCAGCGGTCTATCGTTTCCGTTTTTCAATTCCCTGCTTTGGAAATTCTTTTCAGGTGAACTGTCGGCATAAATTTCATTGACCTTCCCGCCATTTTTTACAATCACACCTTCTAAATCAATATTGTACCACATAGTGCCAATACAGCCAATTAAATCAGCGTATTGGTTTATGATTCTATATTTAGCAGCTGAATACATGTAAAAGGCAGCAGAACCAACTAAATCATTAGAATAGCTGACAACTGGTTTTGGATATTCAAAAATGTATCGTGCCATTTCTCTAGTACCGGAAACCTGACCGCCTCCGGAATTATAATCCATGACAACACCAATGATATTATCATTAGTTTTCCAAGATTCCAGAATCGACATTATAGTTTGCGTTCCTTTTGGACCACAAAACTGATCATATTTAAAAATTGGATGATGAACCTGAATAATAGCAACGACTTTATTGTCTGTCGATTTATTAAAATCGAAAGGACTTACACCATTTGAAGTTGATGATTGAAGAAAAGCTGTTGGATTTAAAGAAAATTCGTTTTGAGTTCCGTTTACAATGTTTAATAAAAACGGCATCAGGACATTCTTAGAATCTCCTGAGAACATCCAACTGGAACTTAATAAATCATTTGTGTTTTTACTCAAAGCAAAAAAATTTGTATTGTTAATTTCTACAATACAAATTTTGATTTATTCAGAATCTTAAAATAGGACAGTGATTTTAAGGAGTATAATACACCGGGCGTTTGCGGGTTTCGCCTTTTATTCGCACTTCGGTAAACGATTCGCCATCTACTTTGGTACCATCGTTTACTTCATAATTCATATACAATGGTTCGATGTTGGTCCCGTATAATTTTTTAAAATCATTATTAAGCTTTCCAACGCCAACACATTTTTTGTTTGCGTATTGTTCCAGTAATTGTTCTAATGCCTCGCTTCTGGTAATTAAACGAAAAGAAATTGCAATTTGCTGAATTTCGCCATCAGCAGATTGCTTCGGACTTACATCGACTTTTATCGTATCCGGATCAATGACGGCATCAACATCATTTTCGAAAGGCGAAAAAACAATATCTTTCGAATTTCCATCCGTTACAACAAACGGCCAGTTGGATGTTTCTTCCAAAAGAAACAGTTCAAATTCGGCAAATCCGGGTAACTTTTCGGTGTCTGTAAAATTCATAATTTTAGCGAATTTATTTTTATAAAACTGTCGTATTTTGCCACCATTACAGGTGCGGTTTCAGGCGGTTTTTATGCTACGAATGTAGTACGGCATTTAATTTTTTTTCTTTTATTTTTTCACCGCAGTGCCTTTGGTAGTTACGATACATGCTCCCTAACTTCATTTCGTTTTCGTTAATATCGTTCATATTCAAAAACAATTCAACACTTTGCCAGGCGTTCGTTTTTCCTTTCGCCAATTCCACATCTACAAAAGCGTAAAAATCTTCAAAAAACAGCCTTTCGAGGCAAACTCCCAAAAACTTCAATTTGTTTCTGTTGATCGTATAGCCTTTTGTATTAAAATACAGTTCCGGAATGTCAATTTTGTATCTATCGAAACCATTAAAATCAATATCTGAAGTGTCAGCTTCCGTACTGATCAGTTCCAACAACAATAAACCCAAAAAGGTCTTCTTAGAAATAGTGTGAATTTCACCATATTTTTTAATCAGATATTTTTTTACATGCTTTTTTACCGGAATGGAGATTTGTATCATACGCTTGGTTTTGGTTTGGACGAATTTACGACAAATACCAAAAAAGTGATTAGGACAGCCGGAATTAAAAAAACACGAAAAAAAAGTGAAAAATAAATTTAAACCATGGTTTCTCAAGAAAAAAAGTTCCACAGTTCCACATTGCACATTATCAGATAGTTAACAAAATAAATATAGTCGGAACTTGTGGAACTATGGCAATTTTGTGGAACCTTGAAAAAATAGTTCCACAAGTTCCACAACAATTCCACAAAGTTCCACACGAAAAATATAAACTTATTTAGACTTAATATATTATATATCAAATAGTTATATATATTATAAAAACTAAATATTTTTTTTGTGGAACTGTGGAACTTTTTTACTCTCCTTTTTACAGAAAAACAAAAATTTGCAAAATTTTTCAAATTGGGGGGTTCGGGGGGATTGGAAAATTGAAATTTGGGAGGCAGATGGATATATATTGAATATAAAAAGTACGCTTCGCTATAATTACCGGTTCGGGGTGAATGCATTTTGTTACAATTTGGAACAATTTCGAATTCTATTTTGTTCTAAATTTGTACATCCAAAAACGAAACGACTATGAAAGAAAGATATTTAATTACCACAACAGTCGAATTTCTGCAATATGACAATACCTGCAGTGTAGAAGTTCCGTATTATGATGATGGCATTCCGGCAGGATTTCCTTCTCCTGCAGATGATTTTCAGGAACTCACTATCAGCTTTGACAAAGTTGTTTTCGGATCTTCACCGTCAACAATATTCTGTGCCAGGATATCCGGTTCCAGTATGGAAGGTGCCGGAATATCAGACGGTGATATAATTACCGTAGACAGGGCATTAAAACCACAAGATGGCGACATTGCCGTTTGCCTGATATATGATGAATTTACCTTAAAGCGTTTGCGAGTCGAAAAGGATTGTGTCTGGCTGATGCCGGAAAACGATAAATTCAAACCAATCCAGATCACAGATAACGAATCGTTTCAGGTTTGGGGAATCGTTACTTTTTCGTTAAAGTCTCACCGATAATAAAAATATCATGTACGCGCTAATTGATTGCAATAACTTCTATGCCAGTTGCGAACGGGTTTTCCGTCCGAAACTGAGAAAAAAGCCAATTGTTGTACTTTCCAACAATGACGGTTGTGTTGTAGCGCGATCCAATGAAAGCAAAGCATTAGGCGTTAAAATGGGTGTGCCAATTTTCCAGATAAAAGATTTGGTTAATCAACACGGAATTGTGGTATGTTCATCCAATTATGTTTTATATGGTGACCTGTCCAACAGGGTTATGACTTTGATCAAACAGTTTTCTCCGGAAGTTGAAATTTACAGCATTGATGAAGCTTTTTTGAAATTCAGAGGTTTTGAATATTTCGATTTCAATAAGATCGGTTTAGAGATGCACCGGGTTGTAAAGCAAGGCGTGGGAATTCCAATTTCGATTGGCTTTGCTCCTACTAAAGCACTGGCCAAAGTAGCCAATAAGATAGCAAAGAAATATCCAGACCGTACTCAAAACTATTATATCATCGATACGGATGAAAAACGAATCAAAGCTTTGAAATGGACAAAAATTGAAGATGTTTGGGGCATTGGCAGACAGCACGCAAAAAACTTAAAATCGATAAACGTGCATACCGCATATGATTTTACGCAATTGAATGATGCGTACGTTCGCAAATACTTTACAGTGGTCGGACTTCGATTGAAAAAGGATCTGGAAGGCGAACCCACAATTGATTTTGAAGATATCAAGCCAAAACAAAACATTGCTACCACCCGAAGCTTTGATACCATGATGGAAAGTAAAGACGAATTACGGGAACGAATTTCGACTTTTGCAACGTTGGCCGGTGAAAAATTAAGAAAGCAAAACAGCAATTGCGAACTGATCAATGTTTTTATTTACACCAATCGCTTCCGGGCAGAACTCCCGCAATACTATGGAGTAAAAACGGTAAAGATTCCGTTTCCAACTTCGTCAACTTTTGAGCTCAATAAATACGCTCAAAAAGCATTAGACGAAATATTTGCACCTGGTTATAAATACAAAAAAGCCGGGGTGATCCTGATGGGAATTTCAAAAGATGAAACACAACAGCTGTCAATGTTCGAATATGAAAATCCAAAACACAAAGTATTAATGCGTACCTTAGATATCCTGAATTTGAAATTAGGCGACAAAGTAAAATTTGCGAGCATGGATCTAAAACGAAAATGGAAAATGCGCCAGGATAGTTTATCGCCATCATTTTCAACTAATTTAAAGGATATCATAACAATTAATTGCAAAGAATAATGTGCTTTTTTACCAAACAAATAGCTATTCCAAAAAATGTCAGACACCGCTTTAATGCCGAAATTGATAACGAAGAAACTTTTCTGGAGTCTGAAGAAATAAACGGTTTTGTACATCCAAATATTCCGATAATCCTTGACTCTACACCGCATTTGATTACAACTGATCACACGTGGGGATTGTTGCCATTTTGGGCAAAGAATGAAGATATCCGAAAACAAACATTAAATGCCAGGATTGAATCTGTAAACGAAAAACCATCCTTCAGAACCATAACACAAAACCGCTGCTTAATTATAGCAACAGGTTATTACGAATGGCACTGGAACGATTCTAAAGGAAATACGAAAGTGAAGCATGAAATTACTTCGCAGGATGATGAAATTTTTACATTTGCAGGTTTATACACATCAGGCAACCATCCGGTAACAGGCGAAGAAATTAAAACCTTTACCATGGTTACAACTGAGGCAAACGAGATAATGAGTTACGTACATAATCACAAAAAACGAATGCCAATAATGCTTAAACGAAATGATGAATTATCCTGGCTTGATAAATCAGTTGATATTTCAGAATTCGCTTTCCCTAATTATGATGCCAATTTAAAAGCAACTCCACTTAACACACCTGAACAATATGGACTATTTTAACGAACAAAGAAATGCGACTTTGAAACAAATGGCTTTAGATTGCCTTTATTCAAGAAAAGAACTTACTCAATACGAGTATCCACATGAATTTTTTAATGAAGACGAAGCAATTGCTGATCATTTCAGAAAATGCAATTCGGTAATACTAGAGTTTCTGCTTGATCGCATTCCCGGATTAGCAAATGAACAAGGTGAATCTCTAACAAATCCTGAAATTGAAAAGATTGCATCGGAAAAAACCAATTAAATTTGGAAAAGCATTTCAGCCGAAGTCAGTAAATATGCTGAAGAAGTTAATGTTCATTATATCAATACATCGAACGATGAAAACATTTCTGATCAGTTAGGATTTGAAATATAATGTAAATACAAAGTAACATCCTTATGATCCGCTTCGATATCAATTCGAGCGGATTTTTTTATTGCATCTAAAATCAATTCGTTTACTTCTTCAATTGATAAAGCTTCATGATTTATGTTTTCTTCCGTTTCAAAATAGAATTCTATATACGTGATTTCTTCACTGGCAGCTTTCATATCATCATCAATATAATCGACATCGTTGTCTAGTTCAATACCAAAATATTCAATTCCGGTTAAACCTCGGTTTATTAAATTAGTTACCTGATCGATTGTAATTACATCGGGAATAGTAACTTTTGCTGTTGATAGTATGAGTGTGTGATTTTGCATTATTGTACGGTTTTTTATATAAATTTACAAAAATTTATATATTATGGGTGTAGTTATTTTTATTTTAGTTGTGTTGCTTTGGTGGTTCTATACTTCAAATTCAGAATCGCAATATGAAATTAAAAAATTGAAAAATAAGATTGAAAATTTCAAAACATTAATTGAACAAACAAGTAAATTAACTAATCTCCCAAATAAGCGCTTTGATTATTCTAACAATGTTTATCTTTCTCGTGGTCGTACTTCTTCTGATTTGCAATGGATTGAGATTAAAATGACTTTAGAAAAAGTATATGTAAAAATTCGGCTTACAAATGTTCAAAGCAAAAGCTTCAGTAAAGATCTAACTTATACAATGCCAATTAATGAATCTAATACAGCCGCTTCAATAAAAGCAGAGTTTGATTACTTTGAAAAAACTTTATTAGAAAGTGATCCTAAATTCTATGGAAATCAATAAATTAAAAAAAGCCATTTGTTTAGAATGGCTATTTAATTAAGACAGGTTTTTAGAATAAGGAGATTTCAAATACTCGAAAAAAGTCATATCAGAATCTAATTCTAAGTAATTCCTATATCGTTGCTTTCCTGCTAAATTCTTTGGTTTTGGTGGTTTTCGATTAAACGTTTCTAAATATTCCATTTTCCAAGTTGGGTGACAAGGCAGACAGTTTAAGTTTTTATCATCATAAAAAGTAACTCCTAAATATTGACCTTTGTCTTCGGTAATAACTCCTTTTCTTCCGTCAAGTGAAACCTCTCTGAACATTTCAGCAGGAACTTTGTATTGATTTATAATATATTCAAAATCCATAATAAATATAATTAAAGCCAGCCAAATTCTCCGGCAGCAATTTCACCAATAGTTCCCAGATCCATGTTTTCTGATTCTTCTTCAGACAATTCTTCGCCGTTTTCATCAACATAACATTTTGCAATTTTACTTTCAAGAATATCATATCGATCAGCTTTCTTTTTAAATTGTTCTGCATAATCAATTGCAATTTGTTTTAGATCCTGTATAACTTGATCACCTGTTTTACCTGAAACTATGAGGAATGATAGTTGAAATCCAATTTTATTTTCTAATTTTTGTAAATCCATTTTCTTTGATTTTAAGAGTTAAAAAAAGAGGTCTTTCCCACGTCAGTCTTATTGTAATTTAGCAGGGTCATGAGACACATATCCTTATTCTCCCTGTTTAGAAACAACCATTACAAATAGCTACCTTGCCGACAAGCAAAGATTTCGTTATAAAATAAGGATCTTATTTTTTTCCATGAGTTGCAATATAAACAGCAACTTTTATAATGATAATGGATGCAATTGCTATCGTAATCCATTCATTTACTGTGATTCCTAATATTTTTTTCATAATGGTGGTTTTAAAAGTTATGCTGCTAATACTTTTTTCGGATAAGAATTTGCCTTTGATGAAGTTGAAAGAATCGCCTTTGCTTGTTTTACTTCGACAGCGTTACCAATGAATTTCTTGTTTTCAGTCTTATTTCCAAGTAAAATATAATTCTCAGGAAAGCCCATAATTCTCAGTAATTCAATCTCAAAAAACATTCTCATTAAAACATCTTTTAACCCATACATAGCCATGAACTGCTTAATTTTTACAGCGTGCGGTAAATCAGTATCATAAACTTCAATTGCAAGTTCACCGCTTTCAGTAGTAATTAAATAATGTGGAGCTTTATCCATTCGTGCAATTAATGTTGGTCCCGGATCTTCTATACTTCTGGTGCTTAAACTAAACCATGATGGATTAATAATATAATGTGTTCGAACTGTTGTAACCGTTGGGCTTATATCGTTAGAAGAAGTTACCGGAGAAGTAGAACTATTGAAATTTAGAATTAAAGGATCTGTTGAAATTAAATTCATTTTTGGATTGCCCGGAAGCGTGCCAGCAATACTATCTATACTCGAATTTGTTTCCCTACCAAAATCACGATAAATAAAGTGGTTTACACTCATTAAAGCCATTCTGTCTTTACATGGAATAGTCCCTGAAACCGTTTCAATACTTGAAATATTCGTTCCAGTGCCATAGTATTTCTGAATAAATTGTTTTTGATTCTCTTTAGCCACATGTTTAATAAGTCCTCCATAAATCCGCTCAAAAGTTTTATCAGACGTAATTCTACCAGGTACAAAAATGCTTTCTCCCATTTCTTCTAAGTCAAGAACATCCTTTACAGCACGCCACGGTTTTAATTCATTTTCAGGAAAAAGACTGTTTTTAGGATTCGCTTTTTTGCTATTGGTTGGTTTTGGCCACTCAATGTTAAAACTTGGTTTTGCAAATTGTGCGAAATATCGAATTCGGGAAGTGTAAGCATCAAAATCGGCAGCATTCAGGATTTTATAATCATAATCATATCCAAAAGCTTTCATTTTTTTAACCCAATCTTCATAGTAAATTCCTTTTTCTTCCGGAACAGGAATCATGTGATATCGCCCTTTTTTATCGACAGCCAATTCACATTGTAAATGATCTGAATTTTTGCCTTCCTTAATTCTAAGTGGTCCCCAAATCAAAAATTCACGTACATTTTCTATATAAACGATATCGAAAGGGATTTCTAAATATCGAAGTAAATCATACGCCAATGTTCTACTATCTGCATCGCGTGACATCCCGCCTTTGGCTTTTGAATGATTAGTACATTCTAGCGAAGCCCATAACGCAAACAAAGCTTCTTGATCTTCTAAACGAATTTGCGCAATTAAGTTTTTTAAAACTGTCAAATCAAGTTTTCTAATATCTTCGATTGCATGCATACAATCCGGATGATTTGCTTCATGGCTTTTAATTGCCACAGGATCATGATTAACACAATAAATCACTTTTACGTTTTCGGCTTGCGATGCACCTGTACTGGTACCACCACCGCCACAAAATAAATCTACTACGTATATCATATCAATTTATTTAGATTCCTGAATTTCTGAACTAGACCAAGGCAGTGCATGCACTTTTAAAATGTTTCCATTTCGTTTGAGTTCTGCTGCAAAAATGGTGTCGTCTACTACTTTAAAATGATTTACATAATAGTTGCGTTCCGGGGTTGTAATTCGGTAAGCCGTTACGAAACGATCAGTTGAACACGAAAAGAAATAACCGGATAAAGCCGTTATAAATCCCATCGTAAACCAGAACAAGCGCAAAACGTTTTTATCTTTTCGTAATGCTGTTATTTTTCTTTGGTGTAAGCAGGCTTCTTTTGGAAGCCCGCAAACGGTGCAGTTTGTTTTTATCATGGTCAGTTGTGTGAAGGTGATTTAAACGGCATCGGCTTAACAACATTCGGGTCCTGAAGCAATACGTAGGTTTTTACCGGATATGCCGCTTCATTGGTATTTCGTAAAATATAACCGCTTGTGCTAAATCCGTTTGAATCGATGTGAATTAAGGCGTGCGTTACTCCATGCTTTTGCAGGTGGCTGTTAACGTTTGCAATCCATGACTGCCATTCTTTAAATTCACCTAACAATTGCGCTTTTACTGTGATTTCTACAGCTTCGATGTTTTCATTATTTTCCATTAGTTTAAAATTTTACAGGTTGATAAATTATTCTTCGGTTTGAGTAACCTCCGGAGCAGGTTTTAAAACACTATCTTTTTCATAGTTTCCAGCCTGAATGCGATAGTTTCTTTGATGAATTGTTTTAACGTAATGAAACGACTTCTTTTTTTCGTGATCAATTTTTATGATCAGCGGTTTTAATTCTTCCTGAAGCTTGAATATTTGTGTATAAATATTAGCTTCTTTTGAAGTGTTCAGAACTTCAACTTTGTCCACAATAACAGAATAGCGTTCAATTTTTCCACTTTCTGTTTTTTCGATTTTTTCTTTCATTTCAATTTTATTTAAGGATTATTAATATTTAGTTCTGACAAAAACAAGGTCGTGCCGGCAATGGTTTTCTTAAATGGTGATGAAGTCCATATTTATGCTTTTCAATTATTGGTTTACGTTTATCTACAATGTCCACATCATCAAATATTCCGGCTAAAACCCAGATTTGTTTTGATCTGAATAATTCTTTAAATACTTCCAGATCTGTATTTTCATGAAAAAAATACGGCTGGTTGCAAAACGATTCATCAAAGGCCTGCTGAAAATACATGCAGCCATATTTCTTTTCGCCCAATTCATCTGCAAAATCCGACACGCGGGCAACTCTTAAATTCAAAAGGACAGCTTTAGTTCCCATAATTATTTAGCTTTTAACCAATCCGGAAGATCATCTGGGTTTTGGTTGCTTTCCGGTTTGTCATCCGGAGTTTCCAAAGCAGGATCATCTGTCTTTTTTGGTGCGGTTCTTAATAAGTTTAAAATTCCTCCTTCGTGCATCATGGTATAATTGAAAACATAACCTGATGTCGATGTATCATCAAAACGATATGATTTCATGGTACCCAGAAAGAATTTTTTTGATTTGAAATAATTTCTTAAAGTGTTTTCGCCAATTACATCAACACCTTCGCGCGTTGAAACTTCTTTGTGATACAATTGGTGAATTGGGTTCAGTCTTAAAATCAATATTTGATCTCTGTCATTGTTTTTCCATTCAAAATCCGGTTCGCCTTTTTTGGTCTGAAGTTTCAAAGTCATTGGTGTATCAATAACATAATGAATTCCTTCTTTAATTAGCGGGAATGGTGAACGGTCACGTAAATACTCCATAGTTCGCCAGAATTCGGCTAAACCTTCACTTTCCACAATCAAATCAGAACTATCGATAATTGCTTCTTTAAACTGATCCTGCATTTCCTTGTAAGTGAATGGAAATTGAAATTTGTCAAACAAAATCTTCATTGGCGTAAGCAGTACCGTATAATTTTGAAGCATTCGCTCCTGGTAATCGGTGTCTTTCAATTGCTTTTTCAGGTCTTTGATAATTTCACCGTAAACACGTCTGTAATCGGCTTCGACTTCCGGGCGGTATTTGATGATATCCAAAATAAAACTGGTCAAACCTTCTTCTTCCCACGATTGGATTAAATTGAAATCGGCCACTTCTTCGTTTGTAAAGTTTTCCTGTGGTTTGATCACATGCTCAATTACACTTCGGGATGTAATGGAGTTATCATCCCAACTGGACAAATACTGCGAAAGGATCACCAAAAAACAGTTTACTTTTGTCATTTTGGTCTTGTTATCACCTGTGTTTTGCCCAATTTCACGCCCGCGGTTGTCATAAGATCCTTTGATTGATTGCTTCATTTTTAAATCAATCAAATCATTGAATTCCTCCAAAATGGTCATGGTGTTGGTTGTTCTGCTGATTCTTCTGGAGAAACCCGAAATAGTACCGGCATTCAAATCAAAAGCAGGTTGTTTGTAAGCGAATAACGCTCCAATACTTTCGGCAAACTTTGACTTTCCAGAACCTTTTTCACCCGTTAAAAACAGAATTGGCGATATCTGATAGGTTTTTACAAACAAATCCCTGAAAAGTGAAAAGAAAATACAGGCGATTCCGGTAGTTGCTTTTTTTCCGTACACTTTTTTTAATTGGTTCATCCAGGTGTGAAAAGCAACCGGTGCCTGTTTAAAAACCAAATAGCGATCATTTTCATAAGGATCATCACCATCACGTGAATTTTTGTACATCACCGAAGCCGATGGTGAATAAAAATGCTTTACATCTTCGATATAATCACTTTGAATCTGCACTTCGGCTTCAAGCTGAACAATACCATAATCGTTTGGCGTTTTATTAATTCCCTTGTGTGAAATCAAGTTCGAATAAGCAAAAAAACCTTCATGTTGCCAGCCTAACGTTCGTAATTCAAACGCCATGATAAAACTATCCAGAATGTTATTTCGTAATAATTTGAATTGATTTGGTGTAACTTCCGGGGTAAACGTAAAACTACCTTCGTCCAATAATTTCGATTCAAATTTTGCCATCTGAACAAAGTCGGCCGTATCAAAATCAATAAGTCTTTTTATTCCGGTTTCAGATATTACTTCGCACAAACGTTTATTATCCTGTTTTCCGTAAACGTGAAAAAGCGGTGTGATTCTGTAATTTGTTCCTTTGTAAAAACTGTTTTTGCCACGGAAAAAGACATTGTTTTCGTGCGTTACATATCCTTTTTCTAAAAACTGTTTGTAATCTGCACCTTTTGGTAAACCAAGATATTCTGAAGATTCAAATTGTACTTTTTCGTTTTGTGCTGCTTTGATTTCGGCCACTTTAAAAAAGCTGTCGATTTTTTCTTTGATTACTTTTTCAGGTTGTTTTAGGATTTTTGCACAGTTTTTTTGATAATACGCTCTTTTGATATCATCCTTAATTACTGAAAGCATCAAAGCCACTTCACCAACAATTCTGGAAAGTTCATCAGGATCATTCGCTGCCTTATTTTTCAGTTTTATTGTTTTCCAGTTTACGGCATCTTCAGCATTGCCAAAAAGCATTTTTTCGACATGTTTTGTTTTTCTGGCATAGCTGTCCGGATCTTCTTTTTCCGGAAGAATTACGATTGAAACTTTCAATCCTTCAGCCAAAAGAATATTGATATCGCGAAGTGCGGCCAAAGTTCCTTTTTGATCGTTTCCTTTATCATCCAGACCATCGTTATCACGAAGGATGATAGCATGATCAGCGACACGATGCAGTAATTTTGCCTGTTCAGGAGTTAAGGCAGTTCCTCCGGTGGCAACGCCCAATTCACAGCCATTTTGCGAAAGTCCGGTTACATCTGTATAACCTTCAACCAGAAAAGCGGTTTTGGCTTTGGCTATAAATTCTTTGTTTTCGTACAATCCGTAAAGCACAACGCTTTTATTGTAGATCTCGGTTTCTTTGGTGTTAATGTATTTCGGTCCATCCGCTTCATTTGCTTTTCGGCCCCCAAAACCTAAAACATTTCCGCGGATGTCACGAATAGGAAACAACAATTTATCCCTGAAGAAATCATAATTGTTATTTTGATTTGAAACCGAAATACCAACATTTATCGCCTGTTCTAATTTTGCACTTTGAATAAGCGGGTTCGTAATAAATTTGTATTCTGTTGGTGCATACCCAATTCTGAATTTTTCAACCGTTTTTTCGTTGATATCACGCTCAACAAGCATTTTTTTAACCCAATGATCAGCTGCAGTATTTTTTAACTGCATTTCGTACTTTAAACAGGCGATTCCGTTAATATCAAATAATTCCTGTTTGTAGCTTCTTTTGCGTTCTGCTTCTTCAGACAAAACTTCTTCTTCTAAAACAATTCCAACGATATCAGCAATTATTTTGATTGCTTCGCCAAAAGAAACGCTTTTGTACAGCTGAACAAATTTGATTCCATCGCCACCGTGTCCGGAAGAAAAGCACTTAAACATGTTAAGCGAAGGTGTTACGAAAAAAGAATCATTACTGTGATTAAATGGTGATTCGCTGGTCCATTTAGAACCGGCACGCTTAAGATCACAGAAATTTCCAATGATTCTAACTATATCAGCGTTTCTAACTTCGTCTATTGATTTTTCGGTATACATGAATTATTTGATAAAGAGATTATAATATTGTGAAACTGTCATTCCGGAGTAATCAATCGGAATAGTGAGTTTGCACGATAATTGTCTCTGAATCGACAACGGATAATTCGTTTGTGAGTTTGTTAATACGTTCCTGTAGTTCATTTTGCTTGGTAGAATAATGGGCACGTAATGTTTCTTTATCTTCTTTGGAAAAACTTGATCCTTCGAGTGCGACAGCTTGGTTTCCATAAGCCAATTGTTCTTTTTGAAGTTCTTTTATTTGGATTGCGATTTTGTACTGATCAAATTCATAGCTGAAAATGTCAAGGATATCCTCATTTGTTATGTTAGGATTGCAGATGTAGTTTCCTTCTTCTAATAATCTGGTTTCAAATTGTGATGGATTAATATAACTGCAGATACTTATATCTTTAACCAGAACAAAAACTTTATTGTCGCGAGTTACTTTTATAGTAAAATACCCGTATAGATTATCACGGTATTCAATCGAAATGATTTCAAAAATAAAATTGGTAAGCATCTGAAAACCTTTTGAGTAACCCGTATTTTTTAAACTGTTGTTTTTAGTAATTTTTGCCATGATTATTGAATTATTTTTTGGTTAATTGCTTTGGTTATTAGTCCTGATTTAGATTTCACACCTGCTTTTTCGAATAGGTTTTGTTTGTGTGAATTCAGTGTGCTTTTGGCAATTTTGAGTTTTTCGGCAATTTGTTTATCCGGAAGATCTGAAGCCATTAAATTGACAATCTGGATTTCTCGTGCTGTTAATGCTTTACCATCAATCGTAATTGATTTTGATTTCCATTTCAGGCACTTGCAGTTGTTGGAGCAAATAAAATTGTCGGCTTTGTTAAGCTGGCCACTTTCGGTAAAGTCGGCAATGTGATCAGCTGCACCGTAAATACAAAAGGCGAATTTTTCTGTAGCTTCTTCCTGTGGTAAATGTTTGAGATCTTCAAAGGCGATATCGTCTTTTAGAAGCTGTTCAAAAATTTGGGCTTTTTTCATTGCTGCGATTTCGGTAAACTGAAACGTTTGTCCGTTTGAGACAAAAAATGTCTTTTTGCTTTTGCGATCACCAAAGATTTCCGTTCGATTGTCACCCGGAAGCATGCCCGCGGGTATTTGGTGAATTTGGTTTTTTAATGTAGATTTGCTTTCCATTAGTTTGTAATCTTTTATAGGTTATTTACTTAAATCAAACCCGATGTTTCCAGCCTCGGGTTTTTTTGTGCCAAAAATTGACTTCTTTTCTTCTTTTAGCTTTTTTGCTTCTTCTACTTTTTCGGTATATAATGCCAAAATTGCTTTTTCAATTTCCTGATGTTCATTTCTGCCGTTGAATACGTGAGTTATATAAGAAATCCCGTAAGGACTCCCCTTTTTTGTTACAATTCCGTTTTCATTTAGTTTTTCCTGAACCTCCTTTGAATAGCCTTTTTTAAAGACCTTTTTCATTTTCTTTCTTTCAGCTGTTTTAATCATAGATAAGTGCTATTTTATATTGAATTTATTTGTCTAATTTTACTACGAGTTGAATACGTTATTACTATTACAAATATATAAACTATAGTTTAATTACAATGAATTAATTAAACTATTTTCTAATTATTTTATGAAAGCAATCGAAAGATTAAAGCAATATATTGATTTTAAAGGGTCTAACAACAGTTTGTTTGAGAAAGAAATAGGTATGTCTAATGGTTATATTGGCACACAACTTAAGAGAAAAGCTGATTTAGGAGAAGGTGTAATCGTTAAAATATTAGAAAATTGTTTAGACATGAACCTTGAATGGCTAATTACTGGAAAAGGTAAAATGATAAAGAGCAATATAGAAAATAGTCCAAATGAAGAATTTGAAGTAGAAAAAGACAAAGAAATTGAAAGATTAAAAGATAAAATTTCTGATCTGCAGACTATAAATGAATTGCTTACACGTACAGTTGCCGATTTGGATAAAAGTAAAACCAATTTTCAGTACCCAAATGAACAAACTGTACTTAATATGGTGGCTGAACCAGAACCTGAATTAAAAAAACCTAAAAAAGATGATGCTAAAAAGTGAACCTGAAGAAGATGAATTGAATGTTGTTGTGGGTGATGAAGATAGTGCGTTGATTGAGAGGTTGAAGGAGATTTTAAAGAAACGAAAACAGAAAAATTAATGAATTTAGCGATTATCCTATCAGTTAGCAAGTACAAGATACCTGGCAATGATTTACCTGCCTCTAAGAATGACGGTGAAATTATAAATAGTATTTTAACGACTAGTGCAAAATATGATCATATTTTGTATATAAAAGACAATCAATCAAGTATAGAAGTAAAAGATCAGTTAGATGATTTTTTTACTAAATATAGAGGTCAGGAGATAAATGAATTTTTCTTTTATTATTCTGGCCATGGGGACTTTTCAAATGATAAATTTTATTATTTGCTATCAGATTATGATGAGAAGAAAAAGAACCAAACGACTATACAAAACGAATATTTTGATGATCTTATACGAAGTTTGGAACCCGAACTCGTAGTAAAAGTAGTTGATGCCTGCCAATCCGGTGCACGCTATATAAAAGACTTCGATATTCTACCAAAATATTTTAACGAATCAAAAAGCGGTTTTAAAAATTGTTATTTTATGTTTTCTTCTTTGAGTAGTCAATATTCGTACCAAGATGATAATTTAAGTTTTTTTACAAAAAGTTTTATTGAAGCAATAAAAGTTCATACCAAAGAGGAAATTAGCTTTAAAAATATTATTGAGTATATATCAGATGAATTTGAAAACATTGGTGATCAAACACCTTTTTATGTCATTCAGGCACAAATGACTGAAAAGTTCTGTAAGTATAATTCTGAGTTGCGCGCATATCTAAATAAATTACTTATAGAAGAACTAGGCTTGCAAAGTGAAGAGAAAAAAATCTCAATTTTAGACTTAGTGACAGCAAATGCCAAGGAGTATGTCGATAAAAAAGGAGCAATAAAATCTATGGAATTTTGTCAAAAAGAGTTTGTAAAAATAAATATTGACAAAGAAATTAACGAATTATATGACTTCGAAGTAGTTTTTTCGTTTGATCATAATTCACTTGAAGGATCAAGTTCAATATCTAATTGGTTAGAAAGTAAGCCGCATGATTTTTTTGCTAAGCCTCTTATTACATGGGATGGGGAGCATGTCGGTTATGATGTTATTCTTGAAGATTCTCCTTATACTTCTATTGTAATTGAAATAATCAGCAAGTATCCTAATCTGAAATCGTATAAATGTAATATTTCAGTTTTGATATCAAAAAAAGAAATATTATTCTTTTATTCAATTCTAAGATATTTAGAAAGTGGTTGGGATAATAAAGAACCTGATTTAGAGGACATAAAGTGGACGTTCATAAGAGCAAAAATTTCTGAGGATGCAGATATGCGCCTTAAAATCAAAAACATATTTAAAGATATAGAGAAGTTTATAAGATCGGATATAGAAAGTCAATTTGGTTTAGATCTTTTATGATTCATTTTAAAATAGTTGAAGTAAAAAAACTTCCCACTCACTTCCCACTCCACAATTAATAATATTGATTTTCAATTGATTATGACAATAGTTTATTTCCAGTCGAGGTCACAAAATTAAAATCCCATTTCTTACGAAATGGGATTTTTTTTTGAATATTTCGTTGTATTTATACTTCTTTTGTCCTGATAACTAACAATTTCAGAGAATTACAGCAGCATTCTCCAACATATTATTCCATTATCTCTACAAACTCTCCTTTGTAAATTACATTTATAATTTCGAAACTATCATTAAAGATGACAAAACTAGCCTCCCTTCCCACTTTTATTGAACCAAAAATATTTTCAATTCCTAATACCTGGGCTGGATACAATGTGGCCATATTGACCGCTTCAGGCAAATCAATACCAACAAATTTCACACAATTACTAATAGCTTTCAACATTGTTAGTTTGGATCCAGATAAAACTTCATTTTTACTCGATGGATCAACTGTAACATATCTATCATGACGTTCTGTATGCTGATATACACCAACAGAGCATGGTGTTGCAGCATCACTAATCAGATACAACGCTTCATTAAGATTACGCTTCGCTAAAGCTACCATTGCAAAGTCTACATGAATACCATCAGCCACTATACTCGTAAAGGGTTTCTTCTCAAAAATTGCTGCAATCGGACCTGGTGCACGATGATGCAATGCCGGCATTCCATTGTATAGATGTGTAACCGCCTTTCTTTTTCCTGATAAAAAAGTAAATGCCTCGTGGTACTGAGCTTCTGTGTGTCCCATGGCAGTAACAACATCTTTCTTTTCCAGCCAATTTAATATCTCCTGATGCTGCTTCTCTGGTGCCAGGGTCAGCATTTTGATTTCTCCTTTTGCTTTTTCAAACCAGCTTTCTAATTCTTTAACAGAAGCTTCTCTAATAAATTCAAAAGGATGAGCTCCCTTATTGTTGGAATTTATAAATGGCCCTTCAAGATGCAAACCAAAAAAACTGCCTCTTGAAAAATTTCTAAAACGTAATGCACTCTCAATAGCCTGATATATTACATTATCGGCATTAGTTGAAACCGTAGGAAGAAAGCCCACTACTCCCTGCTTTAGTAATTCCTGTTCCATGACTTTAAGTGATTCAACAGTTGGGTTTCCTCCAAATAATGATCCGCCTGCACCCATCACTTGTAAGTCGATAAAACCGGGGCAAATATAAGCTCCGCCAACATCAATTATATCTATTCCCTCTAAAGAATCCTGATCGAATAAAATTGCTTCAATCTTCTCTTTCCAAATTACGAGTATGACATTTTCCAGGAGTT
>Ga0247805_1000534_pt1 | contig 19641 bp, 20 predicted proteins | sample UWRJL044104R1_FD_180930 | JGI IMG/M metagenome (GOLD analysis project Ga0247805, IMG submission 180930) | Plant litter microbial communities from Arlington Agricultural Research Station in Wisconsin, United States - UWRJ-L044-104R-1 | ecosystem: Environmental > Terrestrial > Plant litter >... | reverse complement strand
GCATTTAGATAGAAATTACCGTAGTTACAGTGAAGTAATTGACTTTAATAATTCTTTTTTTGCACTTATTTCATCTGAATTTTCAAATGAAGATTATAAAGATTTGTATGAAAATCATAGTTTTCAAAATTCAAATTCCAAAAAAGGAGGCTATGTGAATATTTCTTTTCTTCCGATAATTGAAAAGGAAGATTTTACAGATGATGAAGATGTTGTCGAGAAATCTGATTTGTATGTTTTAGCTACTTTGAATACTATTCAGAACGTAATTCGTGAAGGTTTTGAGTATAAAGATATTGTAATTCTGACACGAAAAAGAGATCAGGGTATTGCAATAGCCAATTATCTTACGGAACAAAAGATCCCTCTGCTGTCCTCTGAAACATTAATGATTGGAAATGCTACCGAAGTTCGGCTGATTGTTCATTTATTGAAATATCTGCATAATAGTGCTGATCTTGAGTCAAAAGCAAATTTTCTTCATTTTTTGGCTATTACCAAAGAAACTTCAATTCCTGTTCATGATTTTATATTACAGGGAATGAATCAAAAAAACGAAAGTGAATTTCAGCAATGGCTTCTCTCCTTTGATGTAGCCCTGTCTTTTGAAAATATCAGAAAAAAATCATTGTATGAGGCTGTAGAAATTATCATTTCGAAATTTCTCACAGTGGAGGGAAATGCCTATGTTCAATATTTCCTAGATATAGTTTTAGAAAGAGATGTTAGAAATCAGGCCGGAATTGCGGATTTTTTGATGTACTGGGATAAAAACGGCTCCAAATTCAGCATTCCTTCGCCCGAAGGAAACAATGCTGTCAGGATTATGACTATTCATAAATCGAAAGGATTAGAATTTCCGGTTGTTATCATGCCTTTTGCAGAAGAGGATTACAGCAGGAAGCCAAAAGATAAATTATGGCTTGATACTGAAGACAGCAATCTTAATGTGTCCAAAGCTTTGATTGATAACAGTAGTGCTGTTGAAGGTTTTGGAGAAAATGCATCATCTGCTTTTAATCTCAAAAAACAAGAAGAATTACTGGATAATATCAATGTTTTATATGTGGCACTGACCCGTGCCGAAGAGCAATTGTATGTTATTTCCCAAACTTTAAAAGAAAAAAAGGACGGAGGTTTTCCAGGAAACATGGCATCATTTTTTATTAAATATTTAATTGAAAAAGGGGTTTACGATCAGGATAAATTTGAATATGAATTTGGAGATAAAAGGAGAATTTCGCTTTCTGGCAAAATATTGGATTTGGTAAAAACTATTCCGGTTGTATCAGAAGTTTTAAATCCAAAGAACATCAAAATTGCACAAAGAGAAGCATTAATGTGGGGAACACATCAGCAGGAAGCTATTTCATACGGAAATGTAATTCACGAAATTTTAGCTTACATTAAAAATAAATCGGATATAGATCTTGCGATTACAAAAGCAATTGAAAACGGATTAATAACATATGATCAAAAGGAAATTGTTTATACTACATTACTTGAAATTGTAAATCATCCTGAAATTAGTATTTGTTTTGATGGGAATATTAAAGTTTTGAATGAACAGACCATTGTGCAGAAATATGGAAAAACCTTAAAGCCTGACCGAATAATCATTACGGAGAATAATGAGGCATATTTACTGGATTATAAAACAGGTCTTCCAAATCCTAAATATACAAAGCAAATTCAAGAATATCAGGAAGCAATTGAAGATTTAGGATATAAAGTGTTAAAAAAGGTCTTGGTATATATAGGAACCGAAATCGATATAGTAAATTTGTAAAAAAATTAACCAGATGTTAAAGAAATTACGTAGCTTAAATTTGGATAATGTATTAATTTTTAACGTTTTAAATAGATAATAAATGTACGGTAAAATTAAAGATCACCTGCAGAACGAATTGCAGACTATAGAAGAGAATGGTATTTTTAAAAAAGAGCGTATTATAACTTCAGCACAGGATGCTGAAATTACAATTTCAACCGGAGAGAAAGTGTTGAATTTTTGCGCTAATAATTATTTAGGACTTTCATCTCACCCTGAAGTTATTCAGGCAGCGAAAGATGCTATGGATACTCATGGATTCGGAATGTCGTCAGTTCGTTTTATTTGTGGAACGCAGGATATTCACAAAACATTAGAAAAAAAGATTGCCGATTTTTATGGCACTGAAGATACCATTTTATATGCCGCTGCTTTTGATGCGAATGGTGGTGTTTTTGAGCCTTTATTAGGTGAAAATGATGCAATTATTTCAGATAGTCTAAACCATGCTTCGATAATTGACGGTGTTCGTTTATGCAAAGCGGCCCGTTACCGTTACGAAAACAGCAATATGAACGATTTGGAGCAGCAGCTGATTAAAGCAAATGAATCAGGCGCGCGTTTTAAATTGATTGTTACGGATGGTGTTTTTTCAATGGATGGAGTTGTAGCGCCTCTGGATAAAATTTGTGATTTAGCAGATCAATACGATGCACTTGTAATGGTAGATGAATGTCACGCAGCAGGATTCATAGGTGCGACCGGAAAAGGAACTCTTGAAGCTAAAGGTGTAATGGGCAGGGTAGACATCATTACCGGTACACTGGGTAAAGCTTTAGGTGGAGCAATGGGTGGATATACTACAGCAAAAAAAGAAATAATCGAATTACTGCGTCAACGATCAAGACCTTATTTATTTTCGAATTCGTTGGCTCCGGCCATAGTGGGTGCTTCTATAAAAGTATTCGAACTTTTGGAAAAAGATACTGCTTTGAGAGATAAATTGGAGTGGAATACCAATTATTTCAAAAAGGGATTAAAGGAAGGAGGATTTGATATTATTGAGGGTGGTTCTGCAATAGTGCCAGTTATGCTCTACGATGCCAAATTATCACAAACTATGGCAGATGAGCTTCTAAAAAAAGGGGTTTATGTAATTGGCTTTTTCTTTCCGGTTGTTCCAAAAGACAAAGCAAGAATTAGGGTACAATTGTCTGCGGCACATACCAAAGAACATTTGGATAGAGCCATAAGTGCTTTTATATCAGTTGGTCAAATGTTAAAAGTTATATAATTGCCACTTTAATTAAATTTTTGTAGGTTTTTTTAACAATCTATTTTGAATTTAAAAAATTACGTGTTACTTTTGTCTGTAATTAACTAAATTGTAATTAAAAAAATTAAGTATGAAACATCTTAACAAACTTTTAGTTGCTGTAATGATGGTGATGGGTTTAAGTTCTCACGCACAAGACAGTAACAATCCATGGGCTATCTCTTTCGGGGTCAATGCAGTGGATACAAGGACTAGTGCAAGTCCTGATCATGTTGACTTTTTTCCGGCACATTTTTCTCAGCCATTCGCTGTAAAAGACAACTGGAATATTCTTCCTTCTCTATCTTACATTGGTGTATCTAAATATGTAGGTAGTGGTTTATCTGTTGGTTTACAAGGTTCTGTAAACAAAATTGATAAATATGTTGTTTTTAGTCCATCTTCTGCTAATAGTGATGGAAGAGGAATGGTTGTAACTAATCCTGGTGATTTGATGTATTATGGAATTGACGCTACTATTAAATATAGCTTCAAAGAATTAATTAAATCTAATGTAATTGATCCTTCGTTATCTGTTGGTGGAGGATATACTTTCTTCGGAGACAGTAGCTACGGAACTGTTAATCCAGGTGCTGGATTAACTTTCTGGTTTACTGACGCTATTGGTCTTGAGCTTGCTACAAGATACAAATGGTCAGTTAGTGGTGACAGAGAAGATGCTTCTGGAACTCCAGATGCTCCATCTCACTTTCAACACACAGCTGGTTTAGTTTTCAAATTCGGAGGTAAAGATACTGACGGAGACGGAATCTATGATAAAGATGATGCTTGTCCGGATGTTGCTGGTTTGAAACAATTCAATGGTTGTCCTGATACTGACGGAGACGGAATTGTTGATGCTAGTGATGCTTGTCCAGATGTATTTGGTTTAGCTGCATTAAACGGATGTCCTGATACTGACGGTGACGGAATTGCTGATAAAGATGATGCTTGTCCAGATGTTGCTGGTTTAGCTGCATTAAAAGGTTGTCCAGATTCTGATGGTGACGGAGTTGCTGATAAAGATGACAAATGTCCTACAGTTGCCGGTCCAAGAGAAAATGGTGGTTGCCCTTTCTTAGATGCTGATAAAGATGGTGTTTTAGATAAAGATGATGATTGTCCTTCTGTAGCTGGTCCAGCTAGTAACAGAGGATGTCCTGAAGTAACTACTGAAGTATTAGAAGAACTTAGAGTTCAGGCTAGAGCCGTATACTTTAACTCAGGAAAAGCAACTTTCAAAGCAGGAGATAAAGAAACTCCAGCTAGATTAGATGCAATTAGAGCAATTCTTCAAAACTATCCAAATGCTAAATTCAGCATTGAAGGTCATACTGATAGCGATGGTTCTGATAAATTAAACCAAAAACTTTCTGAAGATAGAGCAGCTGCTGTTATGAATGCTTTGATCGAAAGAGGAGTAAATGTTGATAACTTAGTTTCTAAAGGATTTGGAGAATCTATGCCAGTTGCAACTAACAAAACTGCTGCAGGTAAAGCTCAAAACAGAAGAACTGAAATCAAACACATTGGTTCTAAATACGAAGGTAAATTGTAATTTACTTTTAAATAATTTTAAAAAGCCATTCTTAATTGAATGGCTTTTTTTATTTTTATAAAATGATAAACACTTCTTTCTTAGAAAAAATTGCCTCATCTATAATAAGCGATTATTCAGATAAGTTTTCTGAAATTACTATTGTATTGCCTAATAAAAGGGCTAAAGTTTTTTTGATTGAAGCATTAAAGAATAATATTACTCATACTATTCTGTCTCCCGAAATTATTTCTATAGAAGAATTTGTTCAGGATTTAGCTTCTGTGCGTTCTATTGATTCAATAGAATTATTATTTGAATTTTACGAAGTTTATTTATCAATAACCGAAAGCCAGCAACAGCAATCTTTTGAAATGTTTGCCAATTGGGCAAAAACACTTTTACAGGATTTTAATGAAATAGATCGTTATCTGTTGGAGCCATCACATGTATTATCCTATCTTAAGGACATTGAAGATATAAAGAAATGGGGTATAGAAGTTGAAAATAAAACCAAGCTTCTGGAAAATTATATAGATTTTTGGAAATTACTTCCTTCATATTATGATTCTCTTTATAGTCATTTGTTGAATAAAGGAATTGGATATCAGGGTCTCATTTACAGAGAAGCTGTAAATAATCTTGATCACTTCTCAAACAATAATGTAAAGAATTATGTTTTTGCAGGATTCAATGCGCTGAATGCAGCGGAAGAAAAAATTGTTCAGCATCTTTTAGCTATTGATCAGGCAAAAATTTATTGGGATGCCGATCAGACTTTTCTAAATGATCCTTATCATGATGCAGGATTGTTTGTGCGTCGTTTTAAAGAAAGCTGGAAGCATTATAAAACGAATTCATTTGATTGGATTGTAGATGATTTTTCAGGCTCAAAAAACATTCAGATTATTGGAACTCCAAAAACGATTGGACAGGCAAAACTCACCGGAAGTATTATTGAGAATATAATTATTGAAAACCCAGGTTCTTCTTTAGATAAGGTTGCCATTGTACTTGGAGAAGAAAATTTGCTTATGCCAATTTTGTATTCTTTGCCTTCTTCAGTTGGTGCTTTAAATATTACTATGGGCTATTCTGGTAAAAACAACCCGGTACAGGTATTGATTGCTAAATTATTTAAAATGCATACAAACGCAATGTCCCGAAAAGGAGAGAGTTATGTTTTTTACTATAAAGAGGTTTTGGATATACTGACCCATCCACTGATTGAACCGTATGCTAAAACGAATGGTCTGGTTAAAATAATCAATGAAAATAATTACACATTTATTACTCATCATCGGCTTGTTGAACTGAATGTAAACGAAAGCAATTTGTTTAATTTATTATTCAAAAAATGGGAAAATGGCTCTATTGAAGTTCTTCAAAATATCTCAGCTCTGCTTCTTTTAATAAAAGAAAATCTAAGTAATGATAACGATGAAGAAAAAATAGCCAAAACGTTTGTTTTTGCTGTTTTTAAAGTCATTAACAAGCTTATTAACTATTACTCTCGCCACGCACATATTGATAATATTCAGACTTTGTATGCGATTTATAAACAAGTTATTGAAGTTGCGGAAGTGTCATTTGAGGGAGAACCTTTAAATGGATTGCAGGTTATGGGAGTGCTGGAAAGTCGTGTTCTTGATTTTGACACTGTAATTATAACTTCAATGAACGAAGGAAAGTTTCCGGCTGGGAAATCACAAAATTCGTTTATTCCGTATGATGTAAAACGTGAATTGGGATTACCAACTTTTAAGGAAAAAGATGCCATTTACACCTATCACTTTTATCATTTATTGCAAAGGGCAAAAAACATCTATTTGATTTACAATACAGAAAACGATGGCTTGGATGCAGGAGAAAGAAGTAGGTTCATTACACAGCTTGAAGTAGAAAAACAGCCAAAACACAATCTTACTTTTGATATTTATAATCCGGTTTTGCCTACTACGGCATATCAGCCAATGGTAGTACAAAAATCAAAAGCTGTAATGGAGCGCTTAAAAGAAATTGCTGTTTCAGGATTTTCTCCTTCGGCTTTAACTAGTTATATTCGAAATCCGATTGACTTTTATTTTCAAAAGATATTGAGGATAAGAGAGATTGAGGAAGTTGAAGAAAATATTGCATTAAACACTCTTGGGACTATAATTCATGAAACCTTAAAATCACTTTACGAGCCATTTATTGATAAATTTGTTTCAGAAGCGGATATTTCTAACTGTTTTACATTACTGGATAATGAGGTTTTGAGACAGTTTAAATTGATTTATAAAGAAGGTGAAATTAAAAAAGGAAGAAACCTTTTGGCTTTTGAAGTGGCAAAGCGTAATGTGTTTAATTTTTTAAAAATGGAACTTGAATCCCTTAAAAATGGAGATGTTTTTAAAATCATAGCATTAGAAAAGACCTTTGAGCGTGAACTTCATCATCCTGCTTTGCCATTTGCGGTGTTAATAAAAGGAAATGTTGACAGGATTGAGCTCCGTAATGGTAAAATCAGAATAATCGATTATAAGACAGGGAAAGTCGAAAAAACAAACGTAATTCTTAAGTCTTGGAAAGGATTGACACAGGAGCTTAAAAACGACAAAATCATTCAGGTTTTGGCATATGCTTTTATGTATGACAAAGAAGCTGGTGAGATTCCGGTAGAAGTGGGCATTATTTCATTTAAAAATCTAAAGTCAGGCTTTTTGCCTTTTGGCTTAAAGGAAGATAAACTGTTGGAATACACGGTAACAAAAGAAATTCTGAACAGTTATCTGGACGAGATTGTCTTGTTGCTGAACGAAATTTTGGATGAATCATTTCCTTTTGAGGAAAAAATATAGCTGCTGATAACTTGATGAAATTTAAAATTATAGCATGATTTTTAGAGATGTCAGGAAAGTATAAGATTAATTAAATAGCTTATTAAAAAAACCTTTCTTCTTGCTTTCCTCAGTATTATTAATCTCATTGCCATTAATTTTTCCGTTTTCAAAACGAAACCTTCTAAATTTCATTAATTTAACATTCAAATCAAATCTCAATTCTTCTACTGTCTTCATTTCAATTTTTTTGTAAAGTTATAACAAAACTTCCTTTAAATGAAATAAGTTAGGAATCTTACTTTTTGAATTAAATTTTTATGAAGAGTAAATAATTTTTTAAATGGATTCATTTATTATTTCCTTTATTTTTTATGTATGTAATTATTTAAGGCAGTAAATGATAAGGGATAAATAAAAATAACATGGAAGTGAGTTATTCGGTTTTTTTTAACAATTGTTTTAGTTGTAACTATGTCAAAAAAAATAACTTTGCTCTTCCAAAAAACGATTTACTAACACGCGAATATGATTGATTTAAACACACTAGTACAAGAAACAGGCGCTGATTCCGGATTGGTTTTTAGTATAGATGGAATTTTAGTTGAATCTGTTAATATTGAATATGATGGTAATGTGGCAGCAATGATTGGCATGATTTTAAAAATGAGTCTTGAAATGTCTGAAGATCTTAATAATGGAAATCTAAAACAATTGATGATCAAGAATGATGATGGAATTGTAGTGGCAAGCAAAGATGAAAATGATAATTGTGTGGCTTTACTTTCTAAAGACTTAAGTAAAGTAGGTTTGTTGCTTCGAAAGATGGATACAATTTTCAGTAATTAGGTTTAGAGATATTTTGATATTATAAAGATTTTGCCCCCAATAATGAAAAAAGACTGTTTTGAATATAATGAAACAGTCTTTTTGTTTTTTATAGTATGTAATTTATTTTTTAAAGAAATCTGATAAAACAGCTTTCAATTCATCCTTATTTTCAATTTGGCTCATATGGCCATCTTCAAAAGAAACTAATTCTGCAGTTGTATTTTTTATTTGTTTGATGTTCTCTTCATAGTTTAAAACCTGATCTTTTTTACCCAAAATTAGTAAAACAGGAAAGATGCCTTCTTTTAAAACAAACTCTCTGTCTTTTCTTATTTTCATTCCTTCCAGTGAAGCTATTATACCCTGTAATGGAGTTTTTAAGGCCTGATCTTTTACTTTTTCAATTTCAACAGCTAATCTAAGTCTGTTGTCCTCGCTGAACAAGTTGGCAATTGACATGCTTACAAATGTTGTGTAATTCTGTTTTACGGCTTTGATGGCACGCGTTCTGTTTAGTTTCTTTTCGGCGCTGTCTTCTTTAGAAGTTGAATTTAATAAGACTAATTTCTGGATTTCCGTCGGGTATAATTCGGCGAAAGCCAAACCAACATATCCACCCATGGAATGCCCCACAATAATAGCTTTTTGAATATGTAAATGTTTTAAAATTTCGTGCAGCATATTGGCATTCTCTTCCATTGAATGTACATATCCCAAACAATCTGAATCTCCATGACCCAATAAATCAATAGTAATCACACGATAGTTTTCAGAGAATAAGGGAACATAATCCTGCCACATTTTTTTGTTTTCCAGAAAACCGTGAAGCAAAACAATTGCAGTTCCTTCGCCCGAATCAGTATAGGATATTTTGGTGTTTTTGTATAGTAGAGTTTTCAAAATGATAATTTAAATGATAAAAAACAAAGGTAATAAAGCATAGGGTGTATAGAAAATATATGTGCTTTTAGAGTTAACATTTATTCAATAGTGTTATTTTTTATAGAAGATGGAGTTTAAAATGGACAAAAGAGTTTTTTTGAAAGCCATTCTAAGTCCAATGATGCTTTTAAAAGTTACTGTTTTTATAAGACTCAGATATAGTGTAAATATGTGTTTTAGCGTATTTTTTTAGATTCTAAAATGTTTTACTACAAATTACACAAATTGATAAGCGCTAATTTGTGTTTAATAATAATAATCCAGCTTTCAATCTGCTAAAACTAAATGATGACTTCAAATCTAAAGTATTTTATTTTTTAAATTTTTTTCGAAAAATTAAGGATATGAATAGTTTTTTAAAAATATAAAAAGGTTTTGTTATTTTAAATTAGTCTTAATTATGCATTTATTTGCTTTAAATTCTATATTTTTGCACCGTTAATAATTTTATCAAGAATGGCATTAGTTAGTGATTTGACCTCCAAAATATTATTTGAAACCGAAAAAGGATACAGTTATCAATGTGATTTGACCAATAGTATCATCATCAATTTTGTTGATACCGTGTCAAGTTATAGAATTCAGGATTTTTTGATTTTTCAAAGAAAGGTTAACAGTGTTGATATTCTCAATATGCTTTATGATTTGTCTGACCAGTCAGATGCGCAGTTGATTGAAACCACTAAAAGAAATTTCTCCAGAAATCTTACCATCTGCGAAATAGTGCAGCTTAGAGAATTATTAAACGGAACTAAATTCACCCTCAACTTACATTCTATGCTTTGCGGTATTCTAAATGTCGAGCTAATTTGATGTTTACTTAGAATAAATCCAAATTTGCAGGCGTCTAAGGCTGTTATCTTTAATTTTTGTAATTTTACACGTATAAAAATTAAAGGTTATGAAAGATTTACTAAGAACAAGTACTTCATTAGTTGAAGGAATAGAAAATATATTAAACTTACAGGCAAAAATAGAAAGTGACGCTTCCAATAAATATTTAGCTATGGCTGCATGGCTGGATAGAAATGGATATGAAAATACAGCATCATATTTATATAAACAAGCGGAAGAAGAAAGAGAGCATTTCCTAAAAGTTTTCAAATATATTACAGATATGGGAGGGATTGCAGTTACGCCATCTGTTCCGGAAGTGCAGCAGGAATTTGCTTCTTTTAGAGAAGTATTTGAAATTGCTTTGCAAAATGAAATTGCAGTTACCCAGGCAATTAATAAAGTAATCGCAAAATGCAGAGCTGAAAATGACTATGCTACAGAAGACTTTATGATGTGGTATGTTGCTGAGCAAAGAGAAGAGGAGAAAAACGCAAGAAGAGCTTTAGAGCTTTTTGAGTTAATCAACGAAAACGAAGCTACAGGTAAATTTGAATTAGATGTTCAAATAGCAAAAATCGGATAGTAACCGATTTATAAAAAATTTAAAAGCCCTTAATAATCAGATTATTAAGGGCTTTGTTTATTTATGCATTCATCAGCGTTTCAATCTCATCGACTTCAACCGGAATATTACGCATCAGGTTAAAAGGTTCTCCTTTTTCCTGAACCACAACATTGTCTTCCAGACGAATTCCGAAACCTTCTGCCGGAATATAAATTCCAGGTTCCACCGTAAAAACCATATTGGCTTTCATAGGTTCGTGAAGCAATCCGTAATCGTGCGTGTCCAGTCCCATGTGGTGGGAAGTTCCGTGCATGAAATATTTTTTGTAAGCTGGCCAGTCCGGATTTTCATTCTGAACATCTGCTTTGTCGATTAATCCTAAACCTAATAATTCCGATGTCATGATTTTACCCACTTCAACATGATATTGTTTCCAAAGTGTTCCCGGAGTCAGCATTTTTGTAGCTTCATTTTTAACTCTCAAAACCGAATTATAAACTGCTTTTTGTCTGTCTGAGAATTTTCCCGAAACCGGAATCGTTCTCGTCATATCGCTTGAATAATTGGCATATTCTGCTGCAACATCCAGTAAAATCAAATCGCCGGCCTTACATTGCTGATTGTTTTCAATATAATGTAAAACGTTGGCATTGTTTCCGGAAGCAATAATTGGTGTATAAGCAAAACCTTTAGAACGGTTACGGATGAACTCGTGAATCAATTCGGCCTCAATTTCATATTCCGTCACATTTGGTTTCACGAACGGAAGCAATCTGCGGAAACCTTTCTCGGTAATATCACAGGCTTTCTGAATCAAATCAATCTCTTCGCTTTCTTTTACAGAACGAATGCGCTGCAAAATCGGATTGCTTTTCGCCACTTTGTGTGCCGGATATTTCTCTTTCCACCATTTTACAAAACGAGCCTCGCGGGTTTCTGTTTCAACAGCCGCACGGTAATGTTCGTTGGTGTTGATGTACATTGTATCGGCGTACGTCATCATTTCTTTCAAAATTTTATGAAAATCCTGAAGCCAATAAACCGTCCTGATTCCCGAAACCTGAAAAGCACGTTCCTTAGTCAGTTTTTCGCCTTCCCAAATGGCGATATGCTCGCTGGTTTCTTTCAAAAACAAAATCTCTTTTTGGTTTTCATATGGGGCATCCGGAAACAAAAGCAAAATACTTTCTTCCTGATCCACACCACTCAGATAAAAAATATCCCTGTGTTGTGCAAAAGGCATCGTGCTGTCGGCACTAATTGGGTAAATGTCATTCGAATTGAAAACGGCAACACTGTTAGGTTTCATTGCTGCCGTGAATTTTCTGCGATTTTTTACAAAAAGAGCGCTGTTTATTTGATGATATTTCATAATAACTTAGATATTGGACTTGATTTTTCAAAATTACTAATTTTTGAATAAGTAGCACAAAATACATTTATTAAAGTTTTCATATTGTTTGGGCGTGTCCCAAGGGCCGGGCTTTCGGCTATATCTTTTATTCCGCTGTCGCTTCATAAAAGGATACCGCCTCTATCCCTCACGCGACATTAGGTTTCATAAGAAGTTCATTGTTTGTTTTGAAATTGAGTTTTTTCAATTATAGGAATTTGTATATTGTTGTCAAAAAGGTAAATAGATATAAATGACTACAAAATTGCATCCCCCAATTGATGGAAGTGTTCTTGAAGGATTAAGTAAAACTTTAGGAGATACTAATAAAGGATTGACAGGTCCTGAAATTTCTAAATTTCTCCAAGAAGTTGGTATCCGTGATGTTGATTCAGGTATTACTAAATGGAAAAGGCTTTATAATGCTTTTGCGCATTATCAAAATGAAAAACAACATTCAAATAATATTTTAGCATTTATAACTAAATCTATCAATCCAGCAAGGTTTATTGGAAGAAATGAGCAATTTGAAGATTTAAGATTTGAATTAAATAAAAGATTGTCTTTTATAGGTTTACAGCTTTCGGAAAGAGGTAAATTTTCTTTAACATCTACTTCAACAACTATATCCCAAGCTGAACAGAAAGCTAATAGATTTAAAAGTAAATTACAACAAAGAAATGTACACGATAATATTTACGAATATTGTAAAGCAGAATTATTAGCAGAAAATTATTTTCATAGTGTTTTTGAAGCAACAAAAAGTATTGCGGAAATTATACGTCAAAGGACAGGGCTTACGCAGGATGGAAGTGAATTAGTTGATATTGCTTTTTCAATCAGAAACCCCTTAGTACGAATTAATGATCTTTCTACAGAAACGAAACAAAGCGAGCATAAAGGATTTGCTAATTTGATTAAAGGTGTTTTTGGAATGTTTAGAAATACAACTGCTCATGCACCAAGTGTAATCTGGGAAATTACTGAAGAGGACGCATTGGATATAATGTCAACAATATCATTAATCCATAGAAAATTAGAATTGGAAATATAAAACTATAATCAATAAATTATTATAAATGAATTTATCTGAAAAGAAGAAATTAGCAAGTTTAATAAATGCATTTTGCAAACAAAAGCCTTAAAGATGGCGCTATAGTAATTGAATTTGAAGAAAAACCATATCAAAATCTAATTCAATCGCTATTTAACATATCAGAAATTCAAAAAATTTACGACGAAGATATTTTGGTTTATGGAATTGAACAAGAAATTCTAAAGAGATTTAATGTACTCCTTTTGAAATCAGTGATGAAGATGTAGAAGAAGTTGTTGCTAATTTAATAAATACTCTTGAAAATAATTTAGCAGATCATATAATTGTAGTCCCAATTCAATCGGCACAATTTAAAAATTTAATGAAGATTGATAATCTTATATTTATACCACAGAATTATTCTAGAGATGATAAGTTAAAGATTATTGCAAGGTCAGCAAAAAAAACTTTAGCAGAAACAACCTGGATTGTTAATCATACTGAAAATTCTAGGTCGAGAGACTTTATGAAATACCCCTTCTTTGTATTAAACAAACTCACCATACTTCTACAGTTCATTACAATTCTTTAAATATTGCAAAAATGATTATTTATGCAATTAGGTGTTTTTATTATGACAATATAAGTAAAACCTCAAAAGATAAAACCTCAATTTTAGTTTCCATAGAAGAAACTGGATTTAAACAAGCAAGTCATTTGGCTATTTATTCTAAGGAAAATTGGAGACAAAATCACAAACCATTAAATTTTGACGTAAGTGTTCCATTTGATTTAAAATGGTTGGAAGATAAAGTAGAGGTTAGAAAATTTAAAAAGTTTCTCGAAAAAATATATTTTAAAGGATATTTGGACGATTTTAATATTTGCTTTTTAAATTCAATGGTTTTATTCAATGAATCGATTAAACAGAATAACTCGATTTCTACTTTAATAACAATGACTATTGCGGAAAGTATTTTGACAAGAGATAAAAATGAAAAAAGATTAAGAATGTCAGCTATTATTCCTCGTTTATTGAAAGTCCCAAGAGATAAACAAAAAGAGGTTGCAATGTGTTTTGCTGAATTATATCAGAAAAGAAATAATTTTGTTCATAGTGGAGAATCAGTTACCATAAACTACGATTATGAATCATCCGAGCCTACCATACTTGAAAAAGGAAGAAAAATAATTGCTCAATTGATTTTAGAATATCCAAACTTTGAAAAATTTCTTGAGATGAAGATTCCTAAAAATGACGAAAAAATTAAACAAGTAAATAGAATGAAATACTGGGAAAAATATGTGGATTCAATATTTCAAGATATAATTTACTAAACTGATAGAGCTAATTATATCTGGAATGTTAAATCATTATCATTAATTAAATCAAACAAAATGGCATCAGAAATTATTTCGGCAACACCTGATCGTGAAATTGTAACAACGAGAATAATAAACGAACCAAGAGACCTTGTTTATGCTGCGTGGGCTGATCCGGAGCATTTAAAAAATTGGTGGGGTCCAAAAGGGTTCACAAATACTTTTACAGAATTCGATTTTCGTCCCGGAGGAAAATGGAGTTTTATCATGCATGGTCCTGAAAAGGGAAATTACCCTAACGAATGTGAGTTTACAAGAATAGAAATACCTAGTCTCATAGCCTGAAAACGAATTTCAAAGCCGCTTTTTCAGATTCTTGTTACCTTTGATGAAGTATCTGAAAACTCGACAAAATTGGTTTTCAAAATGATTTTCGATACTGTTGAAGAATGTGAAAAATTAAAACCTTTTGTAGTCGATAAAAATGAAGAAAACTTTGATAAACTCGAAATTGAGTTGTCAAAAATGAAATGAGAATCAAATTCATAATTGATTAAAATATTTAAAGCGTATTTATTATTCTTACACAATAAGATGTAAATTTGACTGCAGAAATTACTTCAAACACACATCAATTGAATAAATATCTAAAATATCTTCTTTCTCTCTTTCTGGTTTTTACCCTGATTGCGAATGATGGTACTTTGGATTCTCAGGCAAAATCAGCCGATTATTACCAATCTTCTTTTGTAGCTCTCAAAATAGAATTAGATTTTAAGGATTCCCGATTATATGTTTTAGGGCAATTAATTCCCCGGGTACAAGTTTCGTTTCCAATTCCTTTACTTTTATTGGGATTTTCAACTGTTTGTAGTTTTCAAATTCGGGTTCTTTTAAAATTGCGAACACTTCTTTATCGGTATATCAATTCATTTATAAAACAAGCTGTCTTTGTAAATGAACTTCTTACTTCAAACAATTTATATAAAAGTTTATACAGCGCTTAGAGATCTTTTTCTAAGTATTTGTGCGCATCAACGCATAAGATGATACCATAATGTCTAATCATTTATCATTTACAAAATGTATAAACACAAAAACAAAACACGTTTGGAGAAATCCGGACGACCACTTCTTTGGATAAAAAGAAAACTGATTCTAATAATAACAGCCTTTATGCTCGGAATGTCAAACGGAATGAGCGTGCATGATGAAGCACTTAAAGGAAATCAAAATTATACAGAACAGCATAAGAAAGATTAATTGTTTTTTGCCAAATGGCAAATAATGTAAAAAGAACTTTAACTAACTTGCCATTATGAAAGAGTTTATAGATTATATCCTGCAGTATGGAGATTTAAACCAACAGCAAATTGACTTAATTACAAGTAAAGCTGTTGTGCTGGAACTTCCAAAAGACGAATATTTTTCGGAAGCTGGTAAAATTGCACAGCAAGTCGGTTTTGTATTGGATGGAATTGTACGAGTTTGTTATTACAACAACAAAGGCGAAGAAATTACCAAATACTTTATTGACGAAAACAATATGGTAGTCGATTTGGAGAGTTTTAACAATGACATTTGTTCAAACGCCTATGTTCAGGCTGTGACTGATTGCAAACTTTTGGTTTTTTCTAAAAAAGACTGGAAAGAACTTTTGGATATCATAATTCCGTGGGGCGTAATTGTAAATAAAATTATTTCAAGAGCTTTAATACAGAAAGTAGAAAGAAGAAGTCCATTGATTACCGAAGATGCTGCGACACGATATTTGATGTTTCTGAAAATTTACCCCAATGCGATCAATCGTATTCCGCTTTCTTACGTGGCTTCTTATTTAGGTATGACCCAATCTTCGTTGAGCAGAATCAGAAAAAATGTTCGATAAAATTGCTTTTTGCCAAATGGCAAATGATTTCATTTTTAAACGAATCACCTTTGTATGATTAATTTAAAACAATAAAAAATGAAGTCAGTATTGATAACTGGAGCCAACAGAAGTATTGGTCTGGAAATAGTAAAACAGCTTTCGAAAAAAGGATTATTTGTCTATTTGGGAAGTCGTGATCTTGAAAAAGGTAAAGCTGTAGTAAAAGAATTAAACGAAAATGGTTTTGAGAATATTCAGGCTATTGAAATTGATGTTACCAATCCGGATTCAATTTTATCAGCGAAGAATATTGTTGAAAGTGAAAAGGGCAAATTGGATATTTTGATCAACAATGCGGGAATATTAGGGACAAATCCACAACAGGCATCAAATACTTCTATTGAAGACATTCAAAAAGTATTTGATACGAATTTCTTTGGCGTAATAAGTGTTACGCAGGTATTTTTGGAATTGCTTAAAAAATCCGAGAGTCCACGAATTAGTAATATTACTTCGGGACTTGGTTCTTTAACCTTACATAGCGATCCAACCTGGAAATATTATGATATTAAAACAGCAAGTTACGGAACTTCGAAGGCGGCTCTAAATGCTTACACTATTACTTTAGCTTACGAACTAAAAGAGTTGCCTTTTAAAGTAAATGCGATTGATCCAGGTTACACGGCAACAGATTTCAATCATCACAGCGGACCGGGAACAGTTGAAAGTGCTGCGAGTTTTATTGTGAAACATACTTTAACGGATGAAAATGGACCAACAGGAAAATTTTTCAGTAATGATATTGAAGATGAAACACAACAAAGTCCGTGGTGAAAAAACATTAAGTTTTGATTAAACGATAAAAAACCGAAGCTACTGCTTCGGTTTTTTATATTTATTGGAATTTGGAATTTCAAAAATTGGAATTTTAACTATTCAATCCATTTATAATAGCGCGCGCCAATTAAATTAGGGATTTCTTTTTCGATTCTTTCTAAAATCCATTCGTTTTTAGGAGTTCGAACACTCTGTTTTTGTTCTTTTTTGTGAAGGCTTTCGTAAGTTTCAAAACCGATTTCATTACTCTCTTCCAGATTTTCGAAAAGTTTGATTTGGCTTAAAGCCGATTGCCATTCCGGTTGAATAGTTCCTTCAAAAACCTTCGATTTAGAACCGCTTCCGTACGCCAGGAATCCGAATTTTGTTCCGGCAACTTCTGTTTTGGTATCATAATAATGTGCCAAAGTAGATAATAATCCCATGAAAATGGAACCTGTATAAAGATTACCAATTAAGGAAGAAGCCAATTCTGCCGGTTGTAATTTCTCGGTTACAAAATTTTTATATTCGTCAGATTTTGCCACTTCTTTGATTTTGTTCTGATAATCTGCAGGCTCGATGTTTTCTGCAATGATTTTATCAGCATGATCCAAAGCGTAGATTTCAGATAACATTCGGCGTCCCTGAAAAGAATAGGGAAGGTGCATGATGATGCTGTTCCAGGAATTGTATAAAGTTTCTGTTGTATTTTTTAGTTTCTTGAACGAAAAGTAAGCAGAACGTGTACGATCCATATAACATTGATTCGAATATTGACCATCAAAAACGGGTTGGTCTTTATGGATTTCGATTTCGGCTTCTAAATTATCAAACCACGGATCATTGTTCTTGTTTTGTGTAATGGTTTCTTTTGAAATACTTCTGTATGGTTTAAAAAAGTCAAAAACACCTTTTGTGCTTGTTGCCCAATTGTCATCAAAAGCAATAATTCTTGGGCTTGAAGTCACTAACATTGCCAAAGCACCGGCACCTTGAGTATATTCTCCAGTTGAATTTAAATCGTATTTGGCAAAATCAGTAGTAACTACAATTGCTTTTTTGTTTGGATTCAGTTTTACAAAATCAATACAATTTTGCAAAGCGTCAACACCGCCAATACAGGCAAAAGTAAAATCGACAACATCACATTCAGCAAGTGAATCTTCGCCAAATTTCTGTTCCATTAAACTGATTAAGAAAGAACTGATGGGTTTTGAACTGTCAATGCCGCTTTCGGTTCCTACATAAATTCGGCTAATTTCGTTTAGGTTTATTTCGTTCTCAAGGATTAGCTTTGTTAAGGCATTAGCTCCAAAAACAACCCCATCCTGATGAACGTCCGGTAAAGTCATTTTAAGTAATCCGAGGCCTTTTTCTAATTTTTCTGGTTCAATATTTCTGGCGACAGCCAAAGTTTTGATAGGTAAATGTATGTTGGCTACATCAAAAGAGATAGCATCAATTCCTGTTTTCATTCTCATTTTTTTTGAAGCGGATAAAGGTAGAAGTATATGATGAAATGGTAATATTTTAAGACTACAAAATTAAGCTTTTCGGTCACTTTTGAGGAAAACAAATCAAAAGTTTGATTAAAATAATAATTTAGTAAACTTTTGTTATTTTTTGTGAGTTGTATATTATTCTTAAATGAACCTCATAATTGTGTTTTTGAAAATTTTCAATCTAAATAAATGTGTTATTTGTTTTTTTAATACGTAAAAGTACGTATACGTAGTCTATTTTAAAATCATTATAAATAACAACGAAATGGTTGTAGTTGATGTGTAATTGGTTTATTTTTGCTTAATTTTTTAAAACAAACTACTTAAACACTTATGGCACAATCTGCACAGTTGAATGCTTCCATCTTAAAGAAAGTGGCAATGGCTCTTTCGGGAATATTCTTAATCACGTTTTTAGCGCTGCATGTTACCTTAAATTTCATTTCTATTCTTAGTGAAGACGTTTTTAACGAGGCTTCTCACTTTATGGGTTACAATCCGCTGATACAATATGTAATGCAACCGGTTTTGGCAATCGGAGTAATTTTCCATTTTATTATGGGATTTGTACTGACTATCCAAAACAGAGCTGCAAGACCAATTCCGTATGCAAATTACAACGGAGCGGCAAATGCTTCATGGAGTTCCAGAAATATGATTATTTCCGGATTGGTTATTTTAGCTTTCTTAGGATTGCATTTTTATGATTTTTGGTTCCCGGAAATTGATTATAAATATGTAGTAGGTGCAACACCTGATGCTACAAGATATTATGGCGAGCTAGTTCATAAGTTTCATGACCCGATCCGTACAGGATTGTACTGTGTGTCTTTTATTCTTTTAGGATTTCACCTTTGGCACGGATTCACATCTTCTCTTCAATCTATGGGGATGCACAATAAATATTCCCGATTTTTAAGTAAAATAGGTTATGGTTTTGCAGTTGTAGTTCCAGCCCTTTTCGTAATTATCGCATTATTTCATCATTTCAATAATTAATATCAATTATAATGGCATTAGATTCAAAAATTCCACATGGCCCAATATCGGACAAATGGACAGATTATAAAGATCATAT
>Ga0247805_1000533_pt1 | contig 19651 bp, 17 predicted proteins | sample UWRJL044104R1_FD_180930 | JGI IMG/M metagenome (GOLD analysis project Ga0247805, IMG submission 180930) | Plant litter microbial communities from Arlington Agricultural Research Station in Wisconsin, United States - UWRJ-L044-104R-1 | ecosystem: Environmental > Terrestrial > Plant litter >... | reverse complement strand
GTAATCGGAATGCGTTTATCACCTGCAGCACGCTCAATGGTTCTGATGATTTCTTCGCAGGTAAAATCAAATACTGCTTCCTCCTCTTCCCCTTCTACAGAATAATCTAAAATGGTTCCAACATTACCCAATGCCAACTGTTGAATGGTGTGTTCACATTCAGTAATCGTTTCCCCGCCACAAAAATGTTTAAAAATTGTGGCTTTGATAATCCCTTTGATAGGCATGCCGATATTCAGAAAAAAATTGGTGATTGGCGGACCGACTTGAGTTAAAAAATTACTGCTAATGATCTTAAAAAGCCAGTAAGCTGAATTTAATTCGCCATTAGATTTATTGCGAAAAGCAATTTCAGTATCATCGAAATTCAATGATTTTTTGGGGGAAATGTCCATTTATAAATAACAGTTAGTAATGTTGCATGCAAAAGTATAAATTCCCTTGCGATTGGTGGTAAAACACTTTATAAATAATTGTAAGTTTGCTGTATAATGATAGAATTCAAATTAGAAGGTGAATTTATTCCCCTGATTCAGTTGTTAAAAGCAACTGCACTGGTACAAAGCGGCGGCGAAGCACAGACCGTTGTTGAAGATGGCTTAATTAAATACAATGGCAAAGTCGACTACCGTAAAAGATTAAAAGTTCGGGTTGGCGATGTGATTGATTTTATGGGACAAAAAATAAAAGTAATTTAATGAACAAATTAGATAGTGCCGGACATGCGATCCATTTTGAAACTCGCTTAGGTCCATTAATGGACATCATCGAATCCGGACAGTACAGCAAAATTTTTGTATTTGCCGACCGCAATACCTCGGAATACTGCTTGCCTTTATTTCAGGAAATGCTGGATGATTTTAACGGCTTTGATCTGATTGAAACCGATCCCGGAGAAGAAAATAAGAACATTGATTTCTGTATTGGCATCTGGAAAACGTTACTTGATTTTGGCGCCGACCGCAAATGCCTGATGATCAACCTTGGTGGTGGTGTAATCACTGATATGGGCGGCTTTGTCGCTTCTACCTACAAAAGAGGTATTGATTTCATCAATATCCCGACCACTTTATTGTCTCAGGTAGATGCTTCTGTTGGTGGAAAAACCGGAATTGATATTGACAGTGTAAAAAACATGGTCGGTACATTTTCCTTGCCGCAAGCAGTATTTATTGAAACTGCCTTTTTAAAAACCGTACCGGAATGGGAGCTGTTATCAGGTTTCGCTGAAATGATTAAACATGGTTTAATTGTCGATAGCAACTACTACCATGCGCTAAAGTCATGTAGTTACCTGGAAATGGACCCAAAATCGATATACGATTCTGTAGTCATAAAAAATGATGTGGTAACAGCAGATCCGCAGGAAAAAGGCTTAAGGAAAATACTTAATTATGGACATACCATTGGCCACGCTGTAGAAACTTATGCCCTGATTAATGACGCAAGCCCTTTAACACATGGTGAGGCCATCGCTATCGGAATGATCTGCGAGGCTTACCTTTCGGTAAAAAACAATACACTGACCAAAGCTGATCTGGAAGACCTGACTACTTACATGGCAAACCTTTACCCTGCTTACCATTTGAAAACAGAAAGCTTCACTGAACTTTTAGCACTGATGCAAAGTGATAAAAAGAATGAAAACGGACAGATCATGTTCTCCCTGTTAAGTCGTATCGGAAAATGTGATTTCAACTGCCGCGTAACGGAAAGTGACATTTTAGAGAGCTTTGATTATTACAATAACATCCAGAGAAATTAATAATCTGGCTATCATTTTGACATTGAATCCCTAAGCATTAGTCAACAAAAAAATATTTTTTTAAATTAGCTATTGACAAATTAAATTTTGTTAGTACATTTGGCAAAAGAAAAATAAAAAATGCTGGCTTTCAGCATTTGAAAAACAAAAAGATGAAGAACGTTACAACATATTGGTTTGGTTACTTTTACTACTTTAGTAAGAGCCGGGACTGATATGCAAATAAAATCATAAAGATATAATGTATATGAAAAGTCCCGGCCTAAAGCCGGGACTTTTTTTGTTTAAGCCAAAACCGACCAGTAAAAAAAGAAAATATAATCACACATGAAGACAAAAGTACCACGCGTAGCGATTCAGGGCATTAAGGCATCTTTCCACGAAGAAGCAGCTTTCAAATTCTTTGGTAAAGATATTGAAACCGTGGAGTGCAACTCTTTTAAAGAGACCTGTGAAAATATGCAAAATGGCAAATCTGACTTTGTGATTATGGCCATCGAAAACTCAATTGCCGGTAGCCTTTTACCAAACTATACTTTAATCCGGGAATACAACTTCGCGGTTGTGGGAGAAGTTTACATACCCATTCAATTGAACCTGATGGCCTTACCTGGGGTCAAGTTTGAAGATATAAAATATGCAATCTCCCATCCTATTGCCATCCGTCAGTGTGTAGACTTCTTTTACGATTATCCGCAGATTCAGGTCATCGAAGCGAATGATACTGCTGCTTGTGCAAAAAGAATCAGCGATGAGCAATTGAAAGACACAGTCGCCATTGCCAATACACTGGCCGCTGAACTTTATGGATTGAATATCATTGAACGCAGGATCGAATCAAACAAAAAGAATTATACCCGCTTTTTAATCTTGAAAAGTGATAAAAAAGAAGAGTTGAAAGAAATTAATAAAGCCTCCATCTGTTTCCAGGTTGGAAACTATGTAGGTGCACTGTCAAAAGTGCTGAACATCTTTGCTGAACAAGAAGTCAACTTAACCAAAATCCAAAGTATGCCTGTTCTTGGTAAAAGAAACGACTATTACTTTTATGTAGATATGGAGTGGAAAAATACGGAACAATATGACAAAGCAATCCGTCAGGCCCTCAAATACACTGTAAACTTTAACATCATGGGCGAGTATTTAAAAAACGACAAAGTTTAAACCTACAGCCTTCGTAAAATAACACTAAAATTTAACACCCAAACCCCAAACAATGAAATTACAATTAAACATTCAGCCGCTAAACACCTGGTTAAACACCAACAACGAACCTTTGATCATTTCTGGTCCTTGCAGCGCTGAAACTGAAGAACAACTGTTAACAACGGCACATTTATTAGCAGCAACTGGAAAAGTATCTGTTTTAAGAGCAGGAATATGGAAGCCACGTACCCGTCCCGGAGAATTTGAAGGTATTGGAAGTATCGGATTAGAATGGCTAAAAAGAGCTAAAGCTGAAACAGGATTACCTACAGCTGTGGAAGTAGCCAATGCTAAACATGTTGAAGAAGCTCTGGCAGCTGGTGTGGATATCTTATGGATCGGCGCACGCTCAACAGTTAACCCGTTTACCGTTCAGGAAATTGCTGATGCTTTAAAAGGTGTTGACATCCCTGTATTGGTAAAAAATCCGGTAAACCCTGATCTTCAATTGTGGATCGGTGCTTTAGAGCGCATCAACAACGCAGGTATTACTAAATTAGGTGCCATTCACCGTGGATTCTCTTCTTTTGAGAAAAGTTCTTTCCGCAACGAACCGATGTGGGAACTGGCCATCCAATTGAAAACATTGTGCCCCGATCTTCCAATCATCAACGACCCAAGTCACATTTGCGGTAACCGTGAGTTGATCCCTTACATTTCTCAAAAAGCGTTAGACTTAGATATGCAAGGTTTAATGATCGAATCACATGTTGACCCTTCTGTAGCCTGGACTGATGCCAAACAACAAGTTACACCTGCAGCTTTAGCTGAACTGGCTGACCGTTTGACTGTACGTGAACCGGAATCTAAAAACGAAGCGTTTACTGATCAATTGGCTGATCTACGTAAACAAATTGACAAAATTGACGATTTGTTATTGCAAAAATTAGGTGAACGTATGACTATCGTTGGTAAAATCGGTGAATTTAAACGCGATAATCAGGTAACCATTTTACAGGTGAACCGTTGGGATGCCATTGTAAAAAAAGGTGCTTCTTTTGCTAAAGCGCTAAAATTAGATCTGAACTTTACAGAGAAATTCCTCGAACTGGTGCATGGCGAATCTATCCGCAAACAAACTGAAATTATGAATGCGGGTAAAGCAGAAAAAGGAATTGCTGCAGAAGCACATACAGAAGTTAAGTCGTAATAAATGGGTAAGAACGCGCTTGTTTCTTTCAACGGAAGCAGACAAATTGATACAGAAATCACGCTTACAGGCTCTAAAAGCGAATGTAACCGTGCATTAATTATCAGCGCCCTGAGCAAGGGACTGGTAAAGGTAGATAACATGTCTAACGCTGCCGACACAGTTACCCTACATCATATTTTAAACCACATCTCGTCAAACGATCCACATCAGCAAGTTGTTGATGTGGGACCGGCGGGGACCGCAATGCGTTTCCTAACAGCTTATTTATCCGCATCACCAGGTAATTTTTTGCTGACAGGCACGGAGCGGATGAAACAACGCCCCATCGGTATTTTGGCAGAAGCACTGAAAACCCTGGGTGCAGAATTAAGCTATGCTGAGGCAGAAGGTTTTCCTCCCCTCCTAATTAAAGGGCCTTTACATCAAAAAACAACTGATGTGCACATCAAAGGCGATGTCAGCAGCCAATATATTTCCGCTTTATTGATGATTGCTGCAACTCTAAATCAAGGGCTGACTTTACACATCACTGATGAGCTGACTTCAGTTCCTTATGTGAAAATGACATTAGATATGCTACTTGAAGCAGGTATTGAACACACCTGGACCGGGAATAGCATTGCTATAAAAGCTCAGAACTTTAAACCTGCAACATTAGTCGTTGAACCAGACTGGAGCGCCGCTTCTTATTGGTACAGCATAGCGGCTTTGGCTGAAGTAGCCAGCATCAGTTTACCTTATTTAAAGGAAAAAAGCCTGCAAGGCGATAGCCGCATCAGGGAGATCATGGTTCCGTTTGGCGTCCGCACTTCCCAAACACCCAATGGTATCGCCTTAAAGACGGGTACCTCAACGACAATCGAAGAAGTTTTAAATTTAAAAGATTGCCCGGATTTGGCCCAAACCATTATAGTCTGTGCTGCAGCAAAGGGATTAAACCTTTCTTTTACCGGTCTGGAGACTTTAAAAATCAAAGAAACTGATCGGGTGAAAGCTTTACAGAATGAATTGGCTAAAATTGGTGTAACTTTAACGGAACAGAATCTGGTTTACACTTTAAACTGTGATGACCTGTGTTTTCCTGAAAAGGTTTGTTTCCATACCTATGAAGATCACCGCATGGCGATGGCCTTTGCACCTTTAAGTCTTTTTATCAAAGAAATAGAGATGGAAGATTACCAGGTTGTGGACAAGTCGTATCCGGATTATTGGAAAGATCTGGAAAAAGCAGGATTTGAAATCCGGGAAATTTAATTGTAAATCTAAAATCGTAATCGTAAATCAACATGGCAGGAAATACATTTGGACAACTATTCAGAATTTCTACCTTCGGGGAATCACATGGTGTAGCCATCGGGGTAATCCTTGATGGATGTCCGGCACAGCTCCCTATAGATTTAAATTTTATTCAGGCTGAACTGGACAAAAGAAAACCAGGGCAGTCTAAAATTACCACCCAGCGTAAGGAAAGCGATATGGTACAAATACTTTCAGGAACATTTGAAGGAAAAAGTACCGGAACACCAATTGCCATGCTGATCCCTAATGAAGACCAGCGGAGTAAAGACTATAGCCACAACACAGATGTTTACCGCCCATCCCATGCAGATTATACTTATGATGCCAAATATGGCATTCGGGATTACCGAGGTGGCGGCAGATCATCGGCCAGAGAAACAGCTGCACGTGTTGCTGCTGGAGCCGTTGCCAAATTGTTATTGAAACACCATGGCATAGAAATATTTGCGCACGTCTCTTCAGTAGGTAAAATACAGGCACCAAACCTTGTTGGTGACAATATTGAGGAATTACTGGCTACACGCGAACAAAATATTGTCCGCTGTGCTGATCCGGCAACTGCAAATCAAATGATTGAATTCATTGATGGCATTCGCAAAGATGGAGATACTGTAGGTGGTAAAATCAATTGCATTGTTAAAAACTGTCCGGTTGGACTGGGCGAACCTGTATTTGATAAATTACATGCTGATCTGGGTAAAGCGATGCTGAGCATCAATGCGGTGCACGGATTTGAATATGGCTCTGGCTTTGCCGGAAGTGAAATGACAGGCTCTGTACACAATGATGTTTTTCTAGCTAATGAAGAAGGAAACCCCAAAACCCTGACTAACTTTTCAGGTGGCATACAAGGTGGAATTTCAAATGGTATGGAAATCAATTTCACGGTCGCTTTTAAGCCCGTAGCAACCATTATGCATAACCAGCAAACCATTAATGCGGCTGGCGAAGCCGCTGAGATTAAAGGCAAGGGCCGACACGATCCTTGTGTTGTACCACGCGCAGTAGTCATTGTAGAAGCGATGGCTGCACTTGTGCTTGCAGATCATCTGCTTAGAAATAAAACGAGCAGACTTTAACAGTCTGCTCGTTTTTTATAGTTATCCCGATGAAGACCGGGATCTTTCTCTGTGCAGTATCCTTAAAAAATCTCAGGATATTGGCCAGGATTACTTTCATTCATCATTTTGTAAACAGCTTCTACCACATCATCTACAGAGGGTTTACTGAAATAATCACCATCAGAACCATAAGGCGGACGATGTGCTTTAGCACTTAAGGTTTTAGGCTGCCCATCCAGGTGATAATAACCTTTTTGTACTTCCAGTATTTCCTGCAACAGGTAAGCTGTTCCGCCACCCGGTACATCCTCATCAACAACCAGCAATTTATTGGTTTTAGATAAAGACTGTGCACATAAATGATCCGTATCAAAAGGCAATAGCGTCTGCGGATCTATAATTTCAACAGAAATACCAAACTGTGCAAGCTCTTCTGCAGCTTCCTCTACTACCCTTAAAGTTGAACCATAGGACACAACTGTGATATCTGTACCTTGTTTTACTATTTCAGCCTTTCCTAAGGGAACGGTATATTCACCAACATTTTCAGGTAATTTCTCTTTCAAACGATAACCGTTCAAACATTCAATAACCAAAGCAGGCTCATCCGATCTGAATAAGGTATTATACATCCCCGCTGCCTGCGTCATGTTACGCGGTACACAAAGGTGCAAGCCCCTCAGCGAACCGAGGATCATCCCGATAGGAGAACCAGAATGCCATACGCCTTCCAACCTGTGACCACGGGTTCTGATAATAACCGGAGCTTTCTGACCGGCCTTGGTGCGATAAGACAAACTAGCAAGATCATCACTCAACACATTTAACGCAAAAAGCAGGTAATCCAGATATTGGATTTCTGCAATTGGTCTTAAGCCGCGCATGGCTAAGCCTATCCCCTGACCAACAATGGTCATTTCCCGGATACCCGTGTCTGTAATTCTCAGATTGCCATACTTAGCCTGTAAGCCGGCAAACCCCTGGTTTACATCTCCAATAGCACCTAAATCTTCACCAAAAGCCACCAGGCGCTGATCACGTGCAAAATTAGCATCAAAACAGGCATTCAACAACTCACGCCCATCCACCATTTTACTTTGATCTGAATACTGAGCATTTAGGACATCTACCAGAAATGGACTTTCCTTACCATCGGTAAATAATTTGGAATTGTATCTGTCTTCATTAAGAACTGTCTGATCGTTATACCAGTTCAGCATTTCAGTACGCTGCTCAGAAGGATTTTTAACACTTAAGCGAAGCGCTTTTCGAACTGAAGAAATGACTTCTTTTCGTAAAGCATCAGGTGTAGAAGCCAGTTGCGAAGCAATTTTCACCAATACAGGATTACCATTGGCAGTACTGTTGATCATTTGGACAACCTGGTCTTTTTCGTCCTTTATTGATGCTAAAAATTCATTCCAGGCCTCTTTCTGGGTATCTCTAACCATTTTTTTGGCAGCACTCTCCAGTTCCAGAATCTCCTCTTCAGTAGCAATGGCCGATTCAATCATCCATTTACGCATCTGAAGAATACAGTCGTATTCTTTCTCCCAGGCCAAACGGTCTTTATCTTTATAACGTTCATGAGAACCTGAAGTAGAATGCCCCTGAGGTTGTGTAACCTCAGTTACATGGATCAAAACAGGCACATGTTCTTCACGGCAAACATCAATGGCACGCTGGTAAGTTTCACAAAGCGCCGGATAATCCCAACCCCTTACCTTATAAATTTCGTAACCATCGCCCTTCTCATCACGTTGAAACCCTTTTAATATTTCAGAAATATCTTCTTTAGTCGTCTGATACTTTGCGGGAACAGAAATACCATACCCATCATCCCATATAGACATCGCCATCGGGATCTGTAACACGCCGGCAGCATTGATGGCTTCAAAAAATACACCTTCGGATGTAGACGCATTTCCTATAGTACCAAATGCGACTTCATTTCCATGAACAGAAAAATTCTTTAAATATTCAAGTTCCGGATTTTGCCTGTACAATTTAGAAGCATAGGCCAAACCAACCAGCCTCGCCATCTGACCGCCAGTTGGTGCAATATCCGACGAACAGTTTTTCATATCTGTCAGGTCTTTCCAACTACCGTCTTCGTCAATAGAACGGGTAGCAAAATGGCAGTTCATTTGCCTTCCTGCCGAGGCAGGATCTGCTTCTACACTTGGATTTGCGTACAATTGTGCAAAAAACTCTTTAATGGTACAAATTCCGGCTGCAAATGCAAAAGTTTGATCCCTGTAATAACCAGAACGCCAATCACCGTTCTTAAAGGCCTTTGCCATTGCGATTTGAGGAAGCTCCTTACCATCACCAAAAATTCCAAATTTGGCTTTACCAGTCAACACCTCTTTACGTCCCAACAAGCTGGCCTGTCTGCTTTCTACTGCAATCTTATAGTCCTTAATCACAATGGTTTTGAAATCGTCAAAACTCAACTCTGATGCGTCAATAGGATTGGTAGTAAGTTTAATATTTGGCGTCATAAGCAAAAAGTTTATGCGGCAAAGATACATAAAATCTAAAGTATGACTCAACTGTGTATCAGAAATTATATACTGGAATACTTTTTGTTTTATGAATCAAAACATTAAATTTGTTCTAAAAGAATATTAAAATGAAAAAGCTAATTCTGTTATTTACGTTAATGTTAGGTATAAGTGTTGCTACCAACGCTCAGTCAAAACCCGCGGAATTCAAGTTTGACAAGGAGTCTCACGACTTCGGAAAAATCCCCTTGAACAAACCGGCTACTGTTGAATTTAAGTTCACGAACATTGGTGATCAGCCATTGATCATCACCAAAGTTGAAACAACTTGTGGATGTACAGTACCTGAATACACACAAACACCGATTAAAAAAGGCGATGCCGGAACAATTAAAGTGACCTATAACCCGACTGGTGCTGCACTTCCATTCAGCAAAAGCATTACCATTAGTTCTAATGCCAAAACCACCACTAAAGTTTTATACATCAAAGGAGAAACTGTAGCGGGAGCAGCCAGCAAATAAAATTTTACAAAATATTTGATTGAAAACCTCGTTACACCAACGAGGTTTTTTTTGTTACTTTTGCAGCAAAAAACTAACTTATTAAACTGCCTTTTGAAAGGCAATTACTTTTCGGACTATATTATAATTAGCAATATGCCAAGTATTTCAGAAAAAGGGATTCAAATGCCCGCTTCTCCCATAAGAAAACTAACTCCTTTTGCTGACCAGGCAAAAAAAGATGGTAAAAAAGTATACCATTTAAATATTGGCCAGCCAGATATTGCTACGCCAGAGGGTATGCTCAATGCCATTAAGAACATCGATTTCAATGTATGGGCCTATACGCCGTCAGAAGGCACTTTAACTTACCGCAGCAAACTTGCCGAATATTACAATAAACTAGGCTACAACATTACTCCTGAAGATATTCTGGTTACTGTTGGTGGCTCTGAAGCAATTACAATTGCCATGCAGACTTGCGTTAACGAAGGTGATGAAATTATCATTCCAGAGCCTTTCTACGCAAACTACAATGGTTTTGCCTGTATGAGTAACGTCGTGGTTAAACCAATCCTGTCTTATATAGAAAATGGTTTTGCCCTTCCCCCAATCGCGGAATTTGAAAAACTGATTACAGAGAAAACAAAGGCCATCATCATATGCAATCCAAACAATCCTACCGGATATTTATATTCCAGGGAAGAACTTGAGGCACTTAAAGCACTTTGTGTCAAATATGACTTATTTTTATTCTCTGATGAAGCTTATCGTGAGTTTTGTTATGATGGCCGGGAATTTATTTCCCCGATGCACCTGGAAGGACTGGACGAAAATGTGGTGGTGATGGATACTGTTTCCAAACGTTACAGTGCTTGTGGGGCGAGATTGGGTTGCTTAATCACCAAGAATAAGGAAGTAATTAAATCGGGTTTAAAATTTGCCCAGGCCAGGTTGAGTCCGGGTATGGTTGAACAAATTGCCGGTACCGCAGCTATTGACACACCTGATAGCTATTTCGAAGCAGTTAATGAAGAATATACCTTACGCAGAGACACCCTGGTTAAAAGGTTAAATGCCATTGAAGGTGTATTTTGCCCAAACCCTGGAGGTGCCTTTTATGTGGTTGCCAAATTGCCTATTGACGATGCCGACCGGTTCTGTCAATGGATTTTAGAAAGTTTTGAACATGAAGGTCAGACAGTAATGATGGCACCTGCAACCGGTTTCTACTCTTCTGCAGGTTCAGGTAAAAATGAAGTTAGAATGGCATATGTGTTAAATACAGACGATTTAAATAAAGCGATGGATTGCTTAGATATTGCTTTAAAACAATATCCTGGTAGAAAATTAGCATAATTTTTGTACTTTTGTATGCTGATGACAGCAGGGAGTAGTTAAACCTCAGATCATCAGCACACTACTGGGGCCGTTTTGGATTTGACAGGGTGACGCTAAGTATGTTAGCATGCAGTGCGTTGTACGGAGAGCACTTAAAAGAGAACGTTCACACTTTGATTGGCGAAAATAACTACGCCTTAGCAGCCTAATTTAGAATTAGTTTGCTTTTGTCCCTCTGACTGCTGCGATGTTAGGTTAGAATATGGGGCATCGAAATAACAACGCTGGCAATTGTAAGGTACGGTACAGTTGCGAGATAAAGTACCTAAGGTGAAAGGTAAGGTCGGTTTCCAGCCCGCCAGATCCCGAAAATTAATTGGAAAATAAGCATGTAGAAGGCATAATTTATCACACAACTGGACAAGGGTTCGAACCCCTTCGGCTCCACAGAAAAACCCCTATATCACTGATTTACAAGTAGTTAAATCTTTGAAATAGGGGTTCTTTTATTATTAGTCTATTTTTCAAATCACTGATAATCAAGGAAATAAGAGTTCGACTCCCTCTCACATATGATCATCCCTTCGACAAAAATCACATCCGATTGATTATCAAATCAATAATCGTCATTTAACGGATCCTTATCTTCATTAAGCTCCCTCAGAATCATATCTGTGATCATTTTTGCAATTAAATTCAATACAGCTTCGGTTTTCATTTTTTCGGAATCGCTGACAAGCTTGTCTATTTGATGCTTAATATCAACAGTTGACTCAATTCTTTTTGCTTTTCTCTTTTTCATATTTCTAGTTTTATTTAGAAGTTATAAAAAAAGGAAAAGCATAAGCTTAGCAAAATATTCAGGTAGGATCTCAATGACCATCCAGAAGGGTAGAACTACTAATACCCTACTTTAAAAACATGAGTTATTTATTAACATCGAAGAACATGATGGTATGTTCATCATCTATTTGGCAGATTTCTGATATATCTGCCAGAGATCCTATTTAGATATCTAAGTGTATATTACAATGAAAGTGATCCCCTCATTTCAATTCAACGTGGCCGCCTGATGAGGTGTGAATTTGCTAGCCTGGATTGACCGATTTGTTTTCGAAGTTAATTATCTCTCAATTACCCTCCAATTTCCCAGCATTTTGAGCTCAACTTCACTCACTTGAAATAAGCCTTTTTAAACGCTACTAATATGGCAGCAGTAGTCCATGTCAAAAGCAATACCGATCGCTGCTCAGCGCGGCTAAAATGCATGGATTCTCACCCAGCTATATTGATCATCCCAATCATGAAAAATGCCTTATTAACCGAAAAACGGCCACTTTGGAGGGTATTTAAAGGGTCTGTTTGCAGGGTAGAAAGTGGACAGCTTGATGGGTACTAACTGTACACATTTGTTGAAACTCCCAATCTATCACTGTCTGATAAGCAGATTTAGTTTCTTCAGACCATTTGGGCAAGTAAAGGTCATTCTCGAAATATTGTTTAATATGCTGAAATTCCATTAGAAGATTTAAGTCCAATTCTTCGATAGCTAGTGGATTATCAAGCAACACCTCTGCTTTTTCCAGCATAAATGACCATGCCATGTCATCCTTTGAAAAAAACAGCACTCTGTCCTGCGCGGATCTGTAGGCGTTCATATCTTGTAATGATGAATTTAAAACAGTGATTCTTCGACGCTTCTACTCAACCTTTGATACCTGTGGTCTGTAGCATTCCTTACCTCACTGGAGAAGTTGATTCCTATCAATTCAATGTGTTTCTCCTCAATTTCGTATGGCATATAATATTTTTTTTCATGGATTTGCGCCATAGCTTCGTCCGCACTTCCGTCCAGTTTAAGTTCCAGAATATATACATGATTTTCGAGGTTCAAAATAATGTCGGCTCTACCTGTTGCCTGCACTTCATCGCCTTTAACTTGGTTTCCAAAGATCGAACGCAGCACCATAAGCAACGGCATGTGATATGATTTTTCTGTTTTTTCAAACAGGAAGTAAGAGACACTGCTGAACAACTGCTTTACGCTTTTAATAAAGCTGTCGATATCTCCATCCTCTAAACTTTTTTTAATAGAAAAGGAACCTGAACCGATGATTTTCTTGACTTCTTTCTCTAGATCTTCCCTGCTAAGCATAACACCCAATAATTCATTAACCTGCATTCGTTCAAGAGAATTTTCACACATGGAAAAGCTTTCATTCTTGTTCCGAAGTCGCTTCAAGAGGGAATATTTAAAATAGAATTGCTCATTGCCTCTCTTGCAGGTTTTGCAGTAACAAGGTACCAACTCCTCAAACTCTAAACCATCATACAGACCATTTATGCTGTTAAAAGTAGAACGAATACTCGCGAGATACCCCTTCTTATCTTCACCCCAAACACTAACCGCAATTTCTTTCTCTTCTTCATCTAACCGGACAATGGCTGATGAGCCATAACTCTTATCGGTCATGACTAACCCACTCCTCCACATCAGTTCATCCCTGATCTCCCGATGTCTTCTGACTATGAATTTTGGCAAAATGGCCTTTGGCAATAGTGTGGAGTATTTAAATTTAAAATTTAGCGGTGTATTAATGTAGAGGGCTATTGCTGGCTCCTCTTTTTTCAGTAAGTCTGGAATCAGATAATTTCCCTCATCGAATTCATAGCAAAGTTCAAACTTTGTCATAAGCGCCATTAAAAACGCATATTTCCGATGCGGATATTTCTCTGCATCCAGAATGTTTCTCAAATCGCTTAGGCTAAAGCGACCAAAACTCCCAGCAAGCATTTCAGAATTAATGATGGCATAAAACGCTTCAGTGAGCCAGGACGGATTGATAACATTAGTTTCATTCAGTTGGGGATCGGCAAAATAAGTGACAACTCCTAATTCATTTAACCAACTGATCAGGGTATCGCGGTGGTGTTTATATACGCCATGCTTATTGCAAAGCTGGTCGTAAAGGTCATAGTGAATGTAATCTTTTAACCGGCTGCCTTGGCGCATTTGTTCCAATTCTTCCTTCACAGCTAACCAGCTGACGCTCCACAGTGTGCGGGCGTGTAATAATTCTGAAATTGTTTTCTCAAGCAGCTCTCGTACTTTGTCCAGTCCCTGTCCAGTTTTACACGAAATCTGGACATATCTACTTTCAAGATTATCGTATTTTTTATCTAAAAACCTTATATTTTCATGATCAGATGGATTTTCATCAATCTTATTTGTGACAATTATAACCGGAGAGTCCCCCCCGAATACTTTAATCATTTTTAGCCATTTTTCCGTATCTGTCTTTTCCCTTGCATTGAGGAGAAGAATGTATACGCTATTTTGAGTAAGAAATAATTGGTGTGTATGGTGCATGATATCCTGCCCCCCGAAATCCCAGATCTTCATTGTGACACCCAATTCCTGTACGCACTCAGCGATGTTAATACCATGACTTTGCGACTCATAGGGATTAAATTTCTCGCCCTTCAGATACTTGACAAACGATGTCTTCCCGGCGTGGCCCTCCCCAAGTACAATTACTTTAATTTCGTTGATAGCTCTTGCTCCACCTTCCAAGGATTTTAAATAATCCAGTATTGCACCATTATTCTGCTTCAAAAAAATTCCTGGTACATTTTCAATAGGATTATTGTGAATTCGATATCCTGAATAATGATCCCGCACGATTTCCATAGAGGATTCAGCCAACCATGCTGGAAAAATACTGATTCGATTACCTGAAATGTCTAAATACTGCAAGTCTCGAAGGTTGCGAAGGGCTTCAATATCTGAAATACCTGTGGAGGCAATTTGTAGTGTTTCAAGATTGACCAACTGTGATAGAAAATCCAGCCCCTTTATATTGGCCCCACTGAGATATAATTTCTTTAATCCAGTACATTCACTTAATGATTTTGTATCCAGAACTGGGGCATCTCTTAACCCTAATTCTCTCAGTGATCGTAATCCGATAAGGGGCGAAAAATCCTGGATGTTCAATTTAGTCATATTCAAAACCTCCAATTTCTGCATTCCTACTAAAGGACTTAGATCGGTAACTGGATTGTAAGAAATCTCAAGAGTTTCCATCAGGTAGCAATGTTCCAATGGAGACAGATCTAGAACCGAATTTATAACAAGATCAAGGGCAATCAGACCTTTTAGGCTCTTAAGCGGGCTAATGTCTATTATTCTATTATTATACAGCCGGAGAAATTGAAGACCTGTCAAAACTGAAAGTGGCTCAATGTCAATAATAGCGTTGGTAGCCAGCTCTAAAACTTCTAGCGCCTTAAGTTTGATCAATTTAGGTAGTTCTGATATCTGGTTTTCATTTGCCTCAAGAGCATTCAATGCAATTAGATTCTCGAGTGGACTGAGGTCTTGAATGGCATTTTGACTTATTCTCAATCCTGTAAGCGCCTTTAAGTTCGCAAGTGGCTCCAAGTCTGAAACTTGGTTATTTACCAAACCCAGGTAACTAAGATTGGTCAGATTTTTCAATGGACTGATGTCGCTTAATTTGTTATCGTCAAGTGTAAGTTCCCTTAGCTTGATCAGGTTAGCAATTGGTTCAACTGACTCCAAAAAATTATTACTGGCTGTAAATTTTTCAAGCCCTAATAAACTCTTTATTTCTTTAGGAAGTACTTCCATTCCGACACCACTAATTACTAGTTCAGTTATTAATCCAGCCTTCTGAGTAAATCCATTTTTCCGGGCATCCTTGATTTCTGGAAGCTCAATTTCAAGTGCTATTTCGATTGCGGCTAATGCTTCCGCCTGTGAGGCAATTAATCCCATGGTGTGTTGTGGTCTATTTGGTTCTTATGTTCAAATATATTAAAATTCGGGCTTATTAATTTCTGCTAAGTTTACTAAATCAGTAAATGAACCAATGACAAACGAAGGCGCTCAAGTCACCGGCAAATTATACCGTTTGTTTAAATGCGATATTTTAAGGAAATTGCCTTTACCAACCAAACGTAATCTCAATGCCGAAAGACCAAATCAAAACCAAAAGAGATGTATTCAATTTTATAGCCGAGGATACCATTTTTGGTAACCTGGGGCTTTTCATCGGCGCGGGGCTTCCGATGGCGGTGATGAATTCCGGCAGAAATAAGATCGCGCTTTCCTGGCCAGAATTGATCGAAAAATGCTGTAAAAACATGGAGTTGAATTTTAAGGCAATTCCCAAGGATGGTGCTTCCTATCCGCAAATAGCTTCTGCTGTATGTAAAGCTTATGTCATTCAAGCAGGTGTTAGTTACCAGAATGCAGTTTCGGTACTGAAGGCGGAAATCTCCAGGATCACCTGCTGGTATCCTGAGCCTGAAATCCGCTTAGAATATGCAGAATACTTTCGAAGCCTTAACCCGTCATGGGTGATTACTACGAATTACGATACGATAGTAGAAAGTATACTTACCGGCAAGGGCTATTCCCTTGGACCAAAAGATTACATGGTTGCCCAAAAAGGCCTTGTACCAGTATATCATCTACACGGTACCCGGAGCAATCCCGACTCGATTATCATAACACAGGAAGATTATGTTACCCTTTTTCGGCCGAACCATTATCGCCAGCAAAAATTGTCACTTACGATTCGGGAATCAGTGACTTTACTTATCGGATATAATTTGGGGGATTTTAATGTGCTTTCAGCAGTTGATTGGTCAAGAAATGTATTTACCGATCAAGTCAGATTAGCACACTATCCGTTGGGTATATGCGAAGTTTTAATTACTTTTAAAAACAAACATAAACGCTTCTTATGTCAAAACAACTACGTGACCAATTCCAGGACACACCATTAGGGAATATATCTCCGGTGTTAATGGATGATCCAAATGAGCTAATAAAAATATATTCTGGAGATTTTACAATCAAAGCTCAGGAAAAAAACTACAATTTAAAGGGAGAAATTTTGTTTAAATGGTTCCCGTATATGAGCGTTAAATTCAAAGGTTCATTTACTGAAGACTTGAATCCAAGACTTATTCTTTTGGATGAATATGAGATTGAAATAGAAAAAAAGGTAATTGGTAAGATCACAATAACAAGTATCCATTTGAACGACAAGCCAACTTGTGCTGGAGAAGGAAAAAGATTTGTATGGGGTGAAAATACCATTTCAGTAACCGAGGTTATATTCTCCATTCCTAACATGCGAGAATTTCTTGGCGATCCAGTGAAAGAAGTAACTACTACTGGTTTAAAAATGCAAAAATCCCGATTAATATTGGATGACAAACCCTATAGGATAACACTTGATAAACTACCTGATTATAAAGAGAGGAAAAGTAAGCTTGAAGAAAATGGTGGCTATCTTATCAATTACGCAGGTAAAATAACTAAGAAAAAAGATGCTATACGCCTGTCAGAATTACAGAATTGGCATGACCGTTTTCATCATTTTTTATATTTTTTGAATGGAAGACGGGTCGCCCCCATGTTTTATACAGGTATCTTTGAAGATCAGTATGTATGGACTGATTATTCAAGTTATACTGTCGACACTTACAAATTCGTTAATTGTTGGTCAGACATACTGTTTGTAAATGATTTGCCTCAATTATGGAAATCCTACAACAAACTTTGGAAAGATGATCTCGATAAAGACTTTTTAATTACAGCAATTCATTGGTATGTAGAAGCAAACTCCGATGCTGGCATGGTTGAAGGATCAATAATTTTGATCCAAACTGCCCTGGAGCTAATATACAATTGGTTGATTGTTGAAAATCAAAAGATAATTATTGGTAGTGATGCAGATGGTATGTCGGCAGCTAACAAGATACGCTTATTGATTTTTCAATTTAAAATCAGCTCAGCTATTCCGCCAGCATTTAAAGAACTCGCAAAGATTCAAAATGTACAAGATGGTCCAGAGGTTTTTGTCAAGATTAGAAATGCATTAGTACATGGACAGGAAACTAAGCGTGCAGAGTTAAAAAAAATCACATCGAAAGCTCAATATCAAGCACTGCAACTCGGTATCTGGTATGTAGAACTCGGATTGTTGTACATTTTAGGGTATAAAGGAAAATACAATAATCGTGCATCTGGAAAACAATGGCGGGATACAGGAGAACTTGTGCCTTGGGTTAATGATAAAACATTTAAGATTGGAAAACCATCCGATTTTACTAATGAGGAAATCAGCGATTTTGTTGAACTATTGGAAAAACAAAACAAAGTACACGATCCAACAGAAGCTAAAGTTAAACGATGTAAGCTTATAGGAATGGGATTTTCATGGGGACAACCTGTTGCCATTGGCGCCATAAAACCGAAAACGGCAAGTGATTTTACACAAGCCAAAGCAAATTTACCGGAGCTGGCTAAAGATTTCGAATGGGAAGTTGGCTATTTTTTTACAGAACCAAAATTTGAAGGCAAGAGTTTTTCGTCAACAATCCTAAATCAGTTATTAACTGATTTTGGAAGTGGAAGGCTCATGGCAACCACAGAGATCAGAGAAGAAAACCGAATGATAAAGAGTCTCGAACACCGTGGATTTCAGCAATCTGGGCAAACATGGAAAAGTACTAAGAGCGGGAATAATCTCAGACTTTTTTTGAGAAATTTACCTGATAAAGTAGACCTGAAGCAATTCCTTAATCAAGTTAAGCAAGAAATAAAACATTAATGTAGCTAACTACCCCAAAATGACTAATTTAACCGCTAAGAAACTATTCAACACTCTTTATAGGTCATTAGATAACAATGGCTTTAAAGAGGAGATAGCAACATTTCTTATAAGCCAAGAAACAAATGAGTTGATTTCTGATTCTGATATTGCCATGAACCAACTCTTTAATATTGCTCAAACCCCAGACCGTTCAAAATACGCCCTATTAAAACTTACCGATGCAGTTAGGTCATATTTTAACTATACGGCTCAATTAAGCGAAAGATACAAGCAGCAACTTGAAGATCTTTATCGGTTCAGCCAAGAAAAACCAAATACATCGCTCGTTATTCACGATGAGCTTACAACTCGGCAAGTCAACATAGGGGAAATCTTAAACCCTTCAGAACTTACGCCATTCATAGCAATGGTCAATATAATAAGAGAACATATAGAAAGCCATGAAGATAATGGCCTAATAAAAACATTAATTTCAATTTAGATGGCAGATGATATCTTAGTTATCAGGAAAAAATTTGATGCATTACTCGGAAAGATTAAAGGTAAGCCTACCGCTGAATTCACAAAAATGGCCGAAATGGGCTTTGAAGCACTTGTTTGCGTTCAAACCATTAATGAATATGCAAAAATTTATGGAATGCCAGTTTCTATAGTCAATCCACTGACCTTTTTAAATCAAAAGCCAGGTAAGTTTTGGCCGAACAAGGCTTTTAAAGTAGAATTCTCATCGAACATATATTATTTTGCCACGGATGTTGAGTGTTATGGATTGCCTGCTACTCAAGCAGGAAAGGCCTTAGGGGATGTTTTTGAAACGGATGTAGTAGTTATTAATGAAAGACATATTCATGAAATAATGACAGATTATAATGGGCATCCAGCTCCTCACCATTTGGAGGCTGCCTATGAGTGCAAGTTCGGAAAATATAACAGGTCGCAAATGCGTGAATTATTGGGATTGAGAAGACACCTCTCCTTTCAAATTGTTGCAAAACCATATGTTTTTGAAGATACCGCATTTGGAAAAGAAACCAGATTTGCAGACCCTAAAGTTCAGGTGATAATGTTTAGGAGTTCACATGCGCAATTCTTGCAGTTGGAAACAGCCAATTTATACGACCTTCATCAAGTCATTCTTTAATAAAAACGGTCGTCCGTACT
>Ga0247805_1000530_pt1 | contig 19687 bp, 22 predicted proteins | sample UWRJL044104R1_FD_180930 | JGI IMG/M metagenome (GOLD analysis project Ga0247805, IMG submission 180930) | Plant litter microbial communities from Arlington Agricultural Research Station in Wisconsin, United States - UWRJ-L044-104R-1 | ecosystem: Environmental > Terrestrial > Plant litter >... | reverse complement strand
TGGTGGCTAGTAGGTGCAATTGTCTTATTGCTTTTAAAACCAGCGATCTTGGCATACGGGCTACTGATCCCGCTAGTTGTCGGTGTTATTGTGATTCAAAAACCACGCGAACGGGCAATTATTGCGAATGCTCGAAAGATTTTGTCGGGGCACCCTGCGACGCGCATTGCGATCGTTGGTAGCTACGGCAAGACTACTGCCAAAGAAATCCTGTTAGCTGTCCTGAATGAGGGTAAGAAAGTTGCTGCGACGCCGGGTAATATGAATACTGCGATTGGTATCAGTCGCTTTGCCACGAAATTAGACGGTGACGAAGAAGTGCTGATTTTTGAACTAGGTGAAGAAAAAGTCGGAGATGTTCGCTACTTGTCTGAACTATCGCATCCTGAATATGCGATTATGACCGGTATTAACGAAGCGCACTTAGAATCGTTCAAGACACTTGATCGCACCGTTGGGACGATCTTTGAAATTGCTGAATTTGTCGAGCAATCGAAGTTGTACGTCAACGACGAAAGTGAACTGGTCCACGAAAACACCCAAACGGGCGACCTGGTATTCAGTCGTGAGGGTATGGGTGAGTGGAAAGTAAGCGACGCCGAAACATCTGTTCACGGGACGACATTCACGCTAACGAACAAGGATGTTGTTATTCATGCCGAGACCTCACTGATTGGGCTACACACTGTTGGCGTGACAGTGGCCGGGATTGTGCTGGCGCTAGAACTAGGGATTACACCTGAACAAGTCGAAGCTGGTCTGAAAAAGGTCCAACCTTTCGAACACCGTATGCAACCACGCCTCATGCACGGCGCTTGGGTGATCGACGACACGTACAACGGCAATAGTGATGGTGTCCGTGTCGGATTGGAACTACTAAAAGATAGCGAGGCGACCCGTCGAGTCTACGTGACACCTGGACTGGTGGAGCAAGGTGACAAAACCGAAAGTGTTCACGTCGCGATTGGTGAACAAGCGGCGAGTAGTGCTGACGTCGTTGTCTTAATGAAAAACTCAGTGACGGAATTTATTAAAACTGGGCTAACTAACAAAGAATTTAAGGGTGAATTAATCGAAATTGAAAACCCGCTGGAATTCTATACCCACCTTGACCAGTTCGTTGCCGCTGGCGACGTGGTCCTGATGCAAAATGACTGGACGGATAACTACAAGTAGCCTGCTATAATGAGTCTTATGAAAAAAACCATCGCGGTATTCTTTGGGGGAAAATCACCCGAACACGACATCTCTATTATTACGGCCCTGTCATCGGTCATCAAACCACTCGAGTTAACGAAAAATTACCAAGTTGTCCCGGTCTACATCACTAAAACCGGCAAATGGGTAAGTGGTGATATCTTTAAAAATATCGATATTTACCGCACTAAAAAAATCGTTGAGATCGAAGCCAAGACGAAAGCAGCGGTCGTAACCTTTGATGGCGGGCTGACAATCAATAAAGAACGCATCGATGTTGCCTTTCCGGCGATGCACGGCGCCTACGGTGAAGATGGCTCACTGATGGGGTTACTGCGCATGGCCGGTATTCCTTTTGTTGGAGCTGACATGGACGCCAGTGTTATTGCAATGGATAAGGTGCTAGCCAAGCAAATCGCGTTCTCGAATGATATTCCGGTATCGAAGTTTGTCTTTTTAACCAACGAAGACGTCACCACTAACCTCGAATCAGAAGTCCAGCGCATTACCGAAGAACTGAAGTTTCCACTATTCGTCAAACCGGCCCACCTCGGATCAAGCATCGGCATTAGCAAGGTTGTCAACGACGAAGAATTGGCCAACGCCCTCGAAGTTGCTGCCTACTACGACGAAAAGATCATTGTCGAAGAAGGCGTCGAGAACTTGATTGAAGTCACGATCCCAATGATGGGGAATGACGTCGTGACGGCGGCACTGATTGAACGACCATTAACCCAATCTGATGACTTCTTTGACTTTGACACCAAGTACATCAATAGTGGCGGAAAAAAAAGTGGTGGCAAACAATCTGGCGCATCAGGTGCCCAAGGCTACAGCGAACTGCCAGCCAAACTACGCGATGATCTATCTGTTAGGGCGCTTGAAGTCGCTGCTGCGGTCTACAAAGCGATCGGTGCGACCGGAATGGCACGTGTCGACCTGTTGATCGACAGCAAGACCGACACGGTCTACTTTAATGAGGTCAATCCATTACCTGGTAGTCTGTATAGCCACAACTGGCGCCTCGCTGGTGTGTCGCCAATGCAATTGGTTGAAAAGTTTATAGTTTTGGCCGAAGAACGCTTCGAAGCTAAGCAAAAACTCAACTCTACCTTCACCTCAAACTTCCTCGAACAGTTTTAACTGGTACAATAGAGGTATAAACAGGGAGTTTTTATGGATCTATTAATCTGGACAATTGTAATCGTCGTTGGAATCTTTATTCTGAGCGGACTAAAAGTCGTTAACCAATATCAACGCGGCATCGTGCTAACACTCGGACGCTTTACTGGTGTTCGCCAACCGGGACTACGGGTCATTATCCCTATCTTCCAACAAATGAGTCGGGTTGACGTTCGTTCAACACCGATCGACATTCCAAAGCAAGAAATCATCACAAAAGATAACGTGACCGCTGGTATCGACGCGATCGTCTACTTCCGCGTGGTTGATCCTGCCAAGGCTGTCCTCGAGACAACTAACTACACCTACGCAACCAGTCAGTTTGCCCAAGCGGCTCTTCGTGATGTTACTGGTAACTTCGAACTAGACGAACTACTACAAAAGCGTGAAGAGATTAGCGACCGTATTAAAGAGATCGTTGATGCCGAGACCAGCAAATGGGGTATCGACATCGAGAACGTCAAGATGCAGAACATCGAACTACCTCAGGACATGAAGCGTGCGATGGCGAAACAGGCCGAGGCTGAACGTGAACGCCGTGCGAACATCATTGGTGCTGACGGTGAGAAACTGGCTGCACAGAACCTGGCCGATGCTGCTGCGATCTTTGCGAAGGTCCCAGGTGCACTGAACCTGCGTACACTAGGTACACTCGAGCGTATTAGCACCGAACCAAGCCAGAAGACAATGATGCTCTTCCCAGTTGAACTGATCGATGCCCTCCGCGGTGCAACATCAATCATTGGTGGTGACAAGAAATAGTCGGATAATTTCCGCAAATAAAAGACCCGATCGGTAAGGATCGGGTTTTTTATTTGGTGGCTCCTCCCAGACTCGAACTGGGGACACGCGGATCTTCAATCCGCTGCTCTACCAGCTGAGCTAAAGAGCCAAACGTGGTACTCAGACTATTGTACGCACACAGGGGTAATTTTTCAAGCACAGAGGTGGATTTCTTTGTGGGCGATGTCTCTTGTTGCATTAGAAAATATCCACCCGAGTGGATGGATATTTAATGTTACGAAAAATGTCTTACTACTTGAGGGATTTTTGAAAGTCTTCGAGCTGTGGTTTTAGCGCGGCGCTCTTTTCGGCAACAGAATTGATGTAGTTGTCTGCGGTCATGGCTTCGACGATTCTGCGGTTGTTCAGGTTGAGTGTTGCAGAGTCAGTCTTGTATGATTGACTGACTTTGCCCGCTTCGGTCAGTGCAGCTAATGACGTAGTAGCCACCTCACTTGCAAGACTAATCGCCTCTGATTGGCTACCCGACTTTTGGGCAGCGAATATTTTTACGTGCAGGTCATTAAGCGCGGTTGTTTGCTTGGCGAGTGATGACCAAGACGCGGCCATGCTTTTAAGGGCTTTGACGGCATTTGTCTGGTATTCTTGGTATTTATCGGCGTATGTATATGATTCATATTCCTTTGCGAGAGTTTCAAAATTATATGCCCGTGATTCCATATTCTTTGCAGCTTGTTGGGCAACTTTTAGTGATGCCTCATCTGTCACGTTGGGTGCTTGCAGATTCATCTGGCTATTAAATGCTGTCGTGATACCTGTCAGATAATCCCTCAGTCCTACGGTAGCGTAACGCTCGATGACTATTTGTTTTGTGTCATCAAGGAATTTGTTGTAACGAGCATTGAGATCGACTGCCGCTTTGTACTCTGTGCTAAATGTTTCACCCTGTGCGACGTTATCAAGTACGGGTCGTTCTGCGTAAGTGACGGGACGATCTTTTACTGAGCTGCTAAGGATAGCCGTAATGTGAGTGTCAACGGCCTTGGTGTAGCTCGTTGCAGCGTCTTTTGCTTGATTGGTGATGTTTGAAATGATCAGGAAGGCGGTGATTGCACCACCAATAATAATAATTGCGGCTACGATAAGTCCGAAAAGTAGGCGCTTACGTGACTTCTTTGACGAGTGAGGTGCTGGCTGGTCGTTGGTGGGGGGGTGTGCTTGAGATGGTGTGGTAGATATGGGTCCGTTTGATGCAGTGTTGGGTGAAGTATCTGAGTTCAAGAAGAGTCCTTTATTAATACGTTTTGCTCTCAGTAGTTTACCATATACGCAAAAAGCTCAGTATATTAACACCTTAAAGCTTGATATACCTACCTAAATCCACTATAATTCATCAAGCACGCGGGTGTAGCTCAGCTGTTAGAGCGCATCCTTGCCAAGGATGAGGCCCAGGGTTAGAGTCCCTGTACCCGCACCAAATGAGATTTTTCGGACACTTCGGTGTCCTTTTTCTTTGTCTGAAAGGTGATGAGAGGACTAATTTCTGGGGTGTAAACAGTTTTGTCTGTCGTTATATAAAAACCACCTGGAAAAGTAAGCTTTTTACACCTTTCTCTGTTTGTGGGGGAGAGTTCCAAGAACCTACTGCCCATATTCTCTATGAATCCAAACGCAAAACGAATGAAACGCTCGTGGTCTGTATCGACTTTTTCTGTCATATCATCTAGCTCTACTTCGAGTACTTTGATCTTCTCCCTAGACGTCTCAATGGTTGCTAATATCTCGGACTTGATATTGATATTGGATGGGTCTATAGCAGCTAATGCACGACTTGTAATGTCATTTTGTAGTAAGGAAAGTCTTTGCTGTGTACGTAAGATGTTTTGCTTTATCTCCGCTTCCTTAAGTTTCCATACATGATTCAAGGCTTCTAGGAAGTTTTCGCTCGAAACTCGAGAGATAGAATGTCTTTCAAATTGAAGAGAGACTTTCTGATGCAACTCGTCACGTGTGATATACATACCGCATGAACGACAGCGATACTTTTCATATATCTTACCCGTATTCTTACCGTTTGAATGGTCGAACCCAACCAACTTCCCGCCATTTTTAGCGTTCAAGCAAGTATCGTGGAAGGTGATTTCATTGCATGGGTATTTAGGATTACCATTTTTGCGAGGACCAGACTGATTGGGCTTTCGTGCATCGAATATCCTCAATAATTCATGATGTTGTTCAAGCGTAATCAGAGGTTCGTGCGCTGCATTTTCATTACGAACAGAAACCTGTTTGTTGATGTTAGTAATTCCAGCATAAAAAGGGTCGGTTGCTATCTTCCTGAACTTATCCATTTTTATTTCTGCTCTGTCGTTGGTATAGTCGCTTTTATTTAATTCTATAACACCTTCTGGCGCAGAGATGCTATGGTTGGCGACTAATGTTAGGACTTCTTTTAATGCAACTCCTCTTATGGGATGGACTTCTGGCAGCCCCGCTACGACACCTTTCATATAACCAGGCTTGGGGTGGAAAGGGTATCTGCCTTCTTTTAGGGCAGCAGACTGCCCGTATATGGACTTGTGCTGTCGTTCTTCATTGCTTCCCTCGGCTTTAAATGCACTCATTGAACGCATAAACTTTGCCAGGGCGTCATCGCCGTTAAAGGTGTCTGATTCTGATGCGTACCAGACCTTTACGCCTAACTCATGAAAGAGAACTTCAAAGTAAGGTCCTTCGTTCACACTACGCATATAGCGGTCGTACTCATCAAAAATTGCGTACTTTATTCGCTTGTTGCGTTTACATGTATCCAACATTGCTAGGAGGTCTTTTCTTTTCACGTTTGTTCCAGCTTTACTGCTTACACTTCCCGACCAGGTGTGAATAATTTCAGCACCTAATTTATCGGCTGCTGCATTTACGGAGATTTCTTGTCTCGACAGACTGTTGGTAAGCCGTTGTTCATCAGTAGAAACACGGCAGTTGGCTATAGCGAAGATTCTATTTGTCATAGTTTTCATCTTCCTTAATAGTAGCGGACCGTTCAGACTCTTTGAATAACTCGTAAATCAGTAGAGCAAGGTCTTGTGCATCATTTTTATGTTTTTGTTTGAGATTAAGCTCTGGGGCTTGAGATGGCTTTAGTTCCATTTCGACAACCAACTTTCCTCAGAAATCTTTAATAGCCCGTATTGGGAAAAGATTTATGAAAATATGTTGGTCGAGGCGCAGTATTTTGCAAGTTCGATGTAGAGCTTGACGAGTCAAACTGTCCACCCTCAACCTTAGCGGGGGAGATTAACTATCTAACGAACATTATACGCTCATGATTGCGAAATATCAATATATGTGGTCTTATGTTGTAAACTAAACTTTTTTATTTTTTACAACGTTCACTGCTGGCTCTCTGTTAAATTGTTACAACCCGTTGTATGATGAAGAGGCTTAAGATTTTTACATTACGCCCACCAGGCAATTATTTTGCCGTGACTTGTGCTTTAAAAGCAGTCACGGTTACACCTGAGCGCAAGCAAGGGCGTAAAAGTCTTAAGCAACCAACCGTGGCTGCTTTTTTATTTAGTAGCCCTAAGCTATTAAGGAGTTTCAATGGTGACGAAATTAAACGTGAAATCTGTTAAAAAGTTACAAACTAGGTATGTGATAATAGGCGCTATTGCACTCATACTCATCTTTGCGACTACAGTCTCTCTGGTGGTCTTTAAACGTCCTCAGGTGAGCAATTCAGCGGAAACAGTTGCTGTGTCCGAGTCAGTTCAATCGGCGCCTTCGTTCAAGAATGACACACTGAGCCTTGAAGATATTAGAATCAAGGTCACTGACACGAAGATTGCACAGCCAGGACAATCTGGAAACGAATACGGAACAAGACCTGCGCTTGTATTCTACTTTGAAGTTACTAACATATCTGGTGACAATGTTTTTGTAGATAACTCATTTATGGAGAACTTCCAAGTGACACAAGACAATGACCCAGATGCACATAGCTATCTAGATTGGGCACTAGGTCAGAAAAGCGATAGGGGTAATGACATGGTGAAAAAGGGTGGCACTGTTGCTTCAATGGTTGGTGTTACGCTAAGTGATTTAACTACACCAGTTGTTCTGGCTGCGACAAATGGTACTGCTGGTGATGTACTTGGTACAAAAATAATCAAGCTACAGAATTAAGATTTGCCAACGACTGTAGCAAGCGTTGATTCAACCCTGATGCCTAGAAAAGGTTATGCTATGTAAGCATTGTAATCGGGGTTAGAATGGTAGCATGACTGAACTCAATTTTGATGATACTAAAAGCTTTGAGAATAACCTTGAGGCCTTCTTGGTTCACATGGAAGCAGAGGATGCTGAAATGGGTAAAATCTTGCGACAAAACGTAGACTCACTTAAAAACGGGATAGATGATTCTTCTCGTCGAAAAGCGAGAAGCATCTTCAATCCGAAAATCCTGACAGAGCTTAACGAACTAAGCAAAGAGGCCGAGGGTGTCTAGATATTTTTTGCTCGGCGTTAAGGTCGAAGGTTTTCGTGGAATCAACAATGAAGGCGACCCACTATCTGTAAAGTTCAAAAAGGACAAGATTAGTTCGATTTTTGCTATCAATGGTGTAGGTAAAAGCTCACTGTTTGACGCTATCTATTACGCTATTACTGGTAAGCTACCTAAACTCGACGCTCTTCATTACGTTGAGCGTTCTGAGGATTATTACGTAAATCGTTTTCACAGTCGAAGTCGGGGTACTATTGAGTTGCTGTTCGAGTCAGACGATGCTACTCCCAAGACGCATACCGTAGCTGTTGAGCGATTGAGTGACGGCACGAGGTTAGTTACAAGTCCGTCTGGACATCCTGACCCAGAAGCCCTCTTATCGAGTTTTCATAGTAGCTTCGCCTTGTTGGACTATCAAACATTTAACAACTTTATTAGTAATAGCCCACTTGAGCGTGGACGTTCGTTTTCGACACTCCTAGGGTTAGATGTATACTCTGATTTTCGCCAGACGCTCAAAGCAGTGGCTGATACTCGTGCGTTGAATACGGACCTAAATGTACCTGTACTTCAAGCTCGCATTCGTGGCTATAGTGATAATGCTACTACTTCTTTAGTAAAGCTAGGAAATGCTTATAAGTCGATTTTCTCGAAAGACATGGGCGAAATAGATAAATTAAAAGACTTTTTCGCTGAAGTTCTTGAATCGCTTCAGCAAGTAGAGTTGATTAAGGATGATGCAAAAGTAGCATCTTTGGAAGATATTGATTTTGAAGCAATTGTTAAAACGATAAAAACGGCAGAGGGTGGAACTGACAGAGACCGTTTTATTGAACTGTCTTCACTGCTGACCAAGCTTAAGCTTATTGGAAGTCCTAGTACTAAAATCGAAGACGAAAAAGCTGACTTAAAAACAAAAGTCGAAGAATTGAACGAATTGTACGAGTCAACAGCTGGGAAGGAACGGAGAAAGTTGTACGATGCGGCAGACCACCTCCTTGATTCTGGTGGATGGCACAACCCCAATCAGTGTCCGCTCTGTGAAAGTAGCCTAACGACTTCTATTCGAGAAACGGTAACAACACAGCAAGACCAATACAAACAAGTCGATATTAAAATCACTGAAACTCGTCAGTATTGGCAGATTTCTGAGCTGCGAAAGCGTATCGTTTTGCTAGAAGATTCAGTCGGTAAAGATATTCCTATAACCGATAAGCATTTTACAAGCAATGACGCCAAAATCATCAATGGTGGCGCAAAACTTAGCGATATCGAAGAGCTGATTACATACTACCTAAAACTCGAAACTAGATTGAACGCAGCAGTTAAAAAGTTTACTGAAGAGTATGATGCTTTAAGCAAGAAGCTGCCTAAGTCTCTAGTTCAACTTACCGAGCAAGTTGAGTTTGCAAAACAATTTCATGAGGCTACTGTGGATTACGAAGTAAACATTACAAAATATAATGAAACAAAAAATGACATAGATTTTCGAGTTAGGTGGCAAGGCTTCATCAATAAAGCAGATGAAGAATATGCCAAAGCCGAAACTGAATTATCTCGTCAAAAATTGTTAACAATTGAATCTGAGTATAAGGCTATGTTTGCTAACGTAATGGGTTCAAGTGACGTAGTCCCTAACCTAACTCGTGATGATGCAACCGAACATTTATACGTACAGCTTGAAGAGTTTCGTGGTCAACAGGATTTATCCGCTAAACCCTTACTTTCTGAAAGTTACAGAAACGCATTGGCGATATCAGTCTACCTATCTGCTGCAATGAAGCACGCTGATGCACCTCGGTTTATTGTGCTAGACGACATATCTTCAAGCTTTGATGCTGGGCATGAACTTAACTTGATTGAGTATATTCGCACTAAGCTCCAATATGGCGCAAATGGAAACGGAATACAATTTATCATACTTACGCACGATGATTTGATGCAAAACTTGTTCGAAAGACTTTCGTCGAGCGGTGAGGTACATCATCAAGTTATTGAAGGTATGCCGCCGTACAATCTTACGATGCGCTCAAAGAATGCAACACAGCTTCGTCAGAATGCAGTGACACCCTTGACTGCTGGACAAATGGAGGTAGGGAAGTTTTGGGTACGGCCGTATCTTGAATGTATTTTAATGGAGGTTATACGAAAATTAAATATCTCCGTACCCTTGGATTTTGCCGTACAAGATAAAAAAAGAATGGTACAGAATTGCTTAGATGCTATTAAAAAGGACGTTCAGCTGCATATTGACGCTGGTAAAATTATCTTAACTCAGGCTCAGATTGATGACATGAAAAACACACATGTACCTGCTTTATTGTCGAACTGGGTCTCACACTTTGAAACAGGCAGCGGTACTTCTGTTAGCCCAGCAGTTTTAATTGGTGTGCTTAACTCCGTTGATAAGTTTGCAGACTGCTTCAAGTATGATTACACGGACCCTCAATCCCATTTAGTGACACGTAAATACTATAAAAATCTAAGCACTCGTTAATAGTTTAAAACTCGTGTCTTTCCAATCTTTTGGGCTATACGCTTGGCGTGAGTGTTATCAGGGTAGATTCAAGGTGGGTGTTACAATCAATCTATAACACGGAGGTTTAATATGCCAGATGCTCAAAGTAATCGAATTAAGCCAACGGTATTTAATGTACTGCTCTTGGATATAGCACAGACTGATGTAAGTTCCATTTTAACTTATACGGAAATGCTTCACGATTATCTAGACAGGCTTGGGTTGACTAATTACAGAATACGAATGCACGTAGCGGTCTCATCGAGTACTATGTTTTTAAATACTTTAGCTCAGATGAATGATTTCTTTTTCGTTCATGAGATTGAAGTTGACTCGAAAGATGCAATACTGCAACTTGCTGATACACAAGACATAGACATTTTGTTAGATGAAGTCGAAAGATTCACTAAGCAAGAGATTCATCAGAGTAGAGAAAAGATTGCTATTGTTCATTGGTACAAACCTCAATTTACTGATTTATTAAACGCAATATGCACTGGCTGGGGAGTCGTCTGGAACTTCCGTGAGCCTGTATTTAATGGGCATTGGATAACTAAGTATCTTGAACCAAATAGCCTTGCTAGGAACGTTTTCGACTTTATGGCAACTGGACAAAACCAGGGCTACAACCCTGAGCAGGTTAATTTTATCCGTTCAATGTCAAACAAGATTTCACAATTGAATCATTCAAGACAGTTACTGGACTACACACTACTGCTACACAGGCACGCAAACAGGCACGAACTTCCAACGAACGACTTACTCTTTGAGCACTCTTATCATTTAAATAACTACTATATCTTGATGTCCAGCACTCTTGATGTCTTTAGTAGACTTATCAATAGTGTTTATAGCTTGGGCTTTCGGCAATTTGCACCTTATACGCTTGATAAAACTACATTTCTTGATGCCCTAGCTTTGAAAAGAAAAACCTTATCTGATATCATCCGACTAAAAAAGCACTTAGACTGGATGGACTGGCTTCGTCAAAGAAGGAACTTATTTGCTCACCAGTCACATATTGGATTGACAGAGGTTATACGGCGAAAAAGAATACAGCTAACTGAGCAAGAACTGGACCAAAAGGTTGAAGACTCAATGGACTGGGCATATATGGCCACTGCTGGTATAGGGAATGATGTAATTACGCAGATGAAAAGTATGAATAGGTTTCAGATTGACTTGGAAGAAAACTACGAGAAAGTTGTGAGTGATATTATGACGCTTGAGAAACAAGAGCGCATTTCTGGAGATGTAAGGCAGGTCATATATTTCCCCCTAAGGGCAATCGAAGATGATTATAAACTTTTCGATGGTTTAGTGAATAGACTCATCAAGAATCTAACGGGCGCCAGGAGACTAGGCTAGTTATGGTTGAAGATGATGAAATGTTGCTGCGACATGCACACCGAAAAATATCCGAACTAATTGCCAACAAGGAGTTATACGAGACAAGGATTACTTATTCAGCATCTTTTAGTATGAATGATGATACGTTTGATTTTGGTAGTAAACCGAGCGACCTAAGCGTTAAAGCGGCGGTTGCTGATATCAGGCATTTCACGGCTCAAAAATCCCCTATAAAAATGAGCACCCTCATAAACATTCTTCGTAAAAAGTCAGATACCGAGGCTCAGATGAAGATAGATGATTTTAAGAAAAAGTGGAATCAAGCAATTGGAACTAAGGGTGAACCACTTGGATTTGGAATGGAGATGATGATTAACGAGGTCACTATTTCTCGTGCTTTGCTACTTGATGTGATGGTTAACGGCGATATATTACACCTTGATAAGGAAAAATCAGCTCTGCTTGATTACACGAGAGGTAATTCCATGAGTGCACATTTCACACTCAATTTTATTGAACTCTTAATCCAATTGGTTAAAATGCTTTACTACTTCGATATGAACTTTATTTCAAAGCATCTCCCAAATCAAGGTTAACTGAGTAAATAAAGTGTAAGTCCCGCTACTTACTAGTACATTTCTTGCTCTCTATAAGGAACATCGAGTAGTGCTCTCCAACGAGCCACTTCACCTCTAATCGAGTGAAAACTTTTATATACATCCTGCACCAAATAAATAGTCCCAACTGAAAGGTTGGGCTTTTTATTTGTTTCGCTGCTCTAGCGTACGCCTAAGCCCTGGGCCGAATCGGAAAATAATAGCCCAGGAATCCCGAGCGCTTTAGTACCCAGGTTAGAGTCCCTACCTGCACCAATTAAAATAAGGCAGGGCGAGGCCTGACAGCAAAGCGCAATGCTTCGTTGTCAGGCCATCAGCCACTGCCTCAGTCGGGGCCCATTACGGTCTGCATTGAGCCGCTGGGTCGCGGCGGAACTACGGGCTTGGGAACTTTGGCTATTCCCTTCTTGATGATGGTGCTCTGCTGAACGAAGACGAAGGTGTCGAAGTCGGACAGCAACCGTTCGATCTGCAACTGGCGGTCGAGTGCCACGAGCGTGTGGTTCGAACCGGCCAACTGATAGATCGACCGGCGGTGCTTGTCGATATCGGCACGTACTGCGAAGTAGGCTTCACTCACTTCTGTGACACCTCCGATGCGTTCTGCGATGTCGGAGTCTTCGAAAAGCTCCGCGGCTGATGCTGACAGCTTGTTACTAGCCGCATCTAGCCAATCCTGTCTGATGGTCTGATCCATGATCCACTTCCGATAGAATCCAGGCTGCCTTGGGTAAGAGCATTATGTATACTTTTAACATAATGTTGCGGATATATCAATAATTATTGATCGTTTGAAGGTGAGGTCGTATTCGCTTTGTGTTGCAGTGCCATCGCCTGGTAATCGTTATCATTCTTGGCAGTTTCGTAGCGTTCGTAAAAGATCCGAGCAGATTCGGCTTTGATAGGATCCTCTGGGGTGCGTGGTGGTTCCGGCCGGCCATGCGCGCCGCTTTGACCTTTTTTGTCAGCCGGCACGGGTCCGTCGTATTTTTTGCCACCTTTGTGATTGGCATAGCGACGGGAACGGGTGTAGCCCATCTGTAGAAATTTGCGGGCCACGTCCATACCGACAAAGTCATTCTGCTTTTTATACTCGTAGAACATTTCCAAGATCTTATCGGCCGAAATAGTGGCCTTGTCTGGTGTGGCGAATTTCCAGTGCGGTAAAATTTCGCTTTTATAAGGCTCGGCTGATAAGACGCCTAGTTCACCTCTACCAATTTGGTATTTCTCGGGGTGTTCTCGAAAATCAGTTGTCCACTCAATCTCGTCGTATTTCATCTGAAATATAGTATATATGACCTGGTCGTGATGCAAAATGTAAGAATTCTCACAAAACGACTAACTTTGGGCGTGTCATAATAGGAGGGCATTATTATGAAATACATCACAGTAGCCATTATCGCCATCATTGTTCTCGTGGGCCTCAACGCGACGAATGCTGGTGCTGCCGTCAAATTACCAGCTCACCCGACATACGTCGCCCTGGGTGATTCTGTGGCGGCTGGAGCGGGTTTACCAACCGCCGACGCTATCTGTGCGAGGTCGCCGCAGGCATACCCAAATCAGATCGCCGCCAGTCTGGGTGCATCCGTTACGTCGCTCGCCTGTAGCGGCGCCAAAGTCGACGAAGGGCTGTATGGATCACAAGCACGAGCCGGCACGATATTAACGCCCCAGATCGACCAGGCGCTCAGTATGAGCACACCAGACCTGATGACAATTACCATCGGGGCAAACGATGCGCGCTGGATAGAGTTTATGACAAAGTGCTACGTTTCAACCTGCGGAAGCACGTTTGATAGTGCGGCAGCGAAAGTGCTCCGTGTTGATCTACGCGGTGAGTTGAGTGCGGCATTGTATCGCATCAAGAACCTAAGTACGAGTGGCGTCCCACCGAAAGTGTTGATCAGTGGCTACTACAATCCACTATCAAATGCGCAGTGTTTGGGTGAGGGTCGCGTGACATTGAATGAACTATCTTGGATACGTAACCAAACTAATAGTTTAAATCAAGCAATCCGTAGCGTGACACCGTACTTCAAAAACGTGACATACGTGCCAATAAGCATCACTGGCCACGAATTATGTTCGAAAGATCCGTGGGTCCAGGGTATAGCGGCCGCTGCGCCGCTACACCCAACGGCAGCGGGACAGGCTGCGATTGCGCAATCATTTGTAAAAGTTATTACGAAATAAAAGAAGCCTCGTCAACGAGGCTTCTTTTAAACGGCCGCTATTTTTTCTTGGACTTGGCGGCGATCGCAATCTTCTTTGGCTGCTCAAGTGGAGCAAGCGGTACGGATACTTTTAACACTCCATCATCAAGCTGTGCGGCAATGTTGTCGGTATCAGCACGTTCTGGCAGCGCGACGCGTCGGTAGAAGCTACTCGAGCTTTCGCGAACGACGTATTGTTTGCTTTTGTCCTCTTCTTTTTCGTGACGTTCAGCGCTAATAATGAGGGCATTACCATCAACCTCGATGTTGACGTCACCTTGTTCGAAATTTGGGAGGTGTGCTTCAACTTCAAGTTGGTTATCTTTGGTGTAAACGTCCGTTGTTGGAATGCTGGTTCCTTTGAACGGGGTCATCCAGTCATCACCAAAGAACTGCTTTTGTAGGGCGCTTAGCTCACTAAATGGGTCCCACTTTGTTAGGTTGCTCATGTATATTTCTCCTTTCATTATTGGTATATAAATCTTAAGAGAAGCATAATTAGCTTCTATGTATATTATAAAAAACGAGCTATTTTACTGTCAAGATAGTTGCTTACATTTTCATACCATCGATGGTATATATTCAAAAACACGAATGTTTAATTTGTTGTATAGTATATTTAACTGATACGAATGCGCCATGGCGCTTGCTTGGGCCAGTGAATCAGGATGCTTTTCATGCCTATCGGATAACGCTTTAGTAATGAGTAAAGGGAGGCGAAAGGGCGCCCAGATACAGGCATAATATTCGTTGGTACGTAGGTAATCGCGCCGTGATGAGCGACATGGTAGCTGATGTCCATGTCGTCGTGAAGGTCCTGTTTATCTAAATGCGTTTCGTCTGATATGGTCTGCCATAGCGAGGCGCGCAGCGCAAAGTTAGAGCCGAATAGTGGCTTTTGTCCAAGTGCGCGACCAACCGTTTTAAAGTATGCCTTCATGTAGAGTGTATGAGCGAGCCATTTCTTGATTCCGGTTAGGTCGTAGAATTCGCCTGGTCCCGTCACGGCAATGATGTCTTTATCAGAGAACTGCGCCGACACGTTCTCGATCCAATTTGATGAAGGGCGGGAGTCGGCATCGCAGCGCAAAATGATACCGCCATTGAGCGCAGCAGCGTCGAGGCCGGTTTTAGTGGCGGCGCAAATACCTTGCTCGGATTCTTTAATAATTTCAACGAAAGAGTATCTTCGGGCAATGGCGATTGTATCATCTGTACAGTTATTGTCGACAAGAAGTACCTTGTCCGGCATAACTGTTTGCTGCGATAGCGAATCAAGGCATTGTTGGATAAATGCCTGTTCGTTATAGACAGGGATGACAACGGTAGTGTGCATTACCGTCAATAGTAGCATATGAAATGATACTGGATGACTACTTGATTTTGATGCCGGCTTCGGCTGCCAAAGAGGGTGCGAGATTCATTAGTTGGTCGTAGCTAATCGTTACACCCTTCAAACTATTCACGCCCTTAATGCCTTCGATGTGCGATTTCGAGATATCAACATTACTGAGGCGCGCACTGGCGAAGGTGACGCTGTTGATCGTGCAGTTAACAAATTCAACATTCTTTAGTGTCGCGTTATAAAAGTCTGCGTCGTCAATTGCACAGCCCTCAAAGATAATATTCTCCATCCGTGAAAAGCGGAAGTTGACGAGCTCTAACTTAGAATTCTTGAATGTCACATTTTTAAAGACGCTATTCGACATCATCATCCCGCTACAGCGGGCACCGTCGATCAGGGCAACGTGCCAACTAGAGTTAGGGAACTTGCTGGCGGTAAAGTTACAGCCCTTGAATTCGGCATCGAGCACATCGAAATGCTCGATCGCAATATGTGAAAAGTCAGACTTCGTAATCAATGATTCGTTGATGTTGAGTTGTTTCATTTTTAGCCCAGAAAAGGATTCGCTGTCGACCGAAACTTCGGTGATTGTATCGTCGTCACTGAGAAAATCGGCGATGTCACCGAGTGGTTCGAGTGAAGCGGGAAGTGTCGGCTGCAGTAATTTCATAAATTGAATATAGCAGCCCCGAGAGAACATTAATAGAATTGATTTTTCCTATCGCCACGTAACACTGAGTCAGAAATGAGCGTATAATGAGAAGGTAATTAATTGAAGGAGGCGATATATGGATTCCGTAAATCCCGACCCACAAAATGTACCTGATGATGATCTGACTTTACAGAACTACCAGGATGACCTTGATACTAGCAGTACCATCGCTGATCCGATTATGGACGAAGGTTCTGATGATCCGACCAAAGAATTGGGTGTTGATCCGAAAGAGTTCAAAAAGGAACTTGATCAGTACGCGTTCGAAGATGGGCTAAAAAACGACGACACTCGCGATCCCGGTGAAACCAAAGATGGTGACCCTGATGACCGTCGTGAAGATATCGAAAACTCTGATATGGATGACGGCGACACTACCAAGCACTAGATGTGAATACTCGCCAGTTGTATACTGTGGGAATGAAACTTCACCGCACATCTGGTAAACCTGACTGGGAACACGTAAAACCAGCTAACCGCAACGTCTTTCAAAAAGGCGCGGCTGCAACGTACGCTATTGTGACGCCACCGAATGTCATTACGATTATCGGCCTGGCGCTTGTTGTCTATGGATTGCTGGCGATTCTGCAGCAGCACTATTGGATTGGCCTTGTCGCGGTTGTCGTTGGACGGTTGCTTGATATCGTCGATGGCTGGCTGGCTGAACTGACCGGTACCAAAAGCCCGACTGGTGAAATCTTTGACGCTGCCGCAGACAAGCTTGGAACCTTCCTGACGATCGCGGTCTTCTTTATCGCTAGCGTCACGCACTGGTGGATAATGGTCCTACTTTTGATTCCACAAATTGTGATTCCGTTCATCACGCTCTATAAAAAGCAAAAAGGTGCCGAGATTCACCCGACACGAATCGGCAAGCTAAGTATGGCTTCTGCCTGGGTAGGATTGGCGGGCTTATTGATTGTTCAGGCAACCGGACAGCTATGGCCCTCGGTACTTGCAGGTACGGTGTATGTGATCGTATTTGTTTCAGTCGCGCTTGGGTTTTACGCAATGTGGCAATACGCTACCGGTCGCGACTGATCGTAACTCGATTAAATAGGTTCTTTCTTTAATCCAACCATCCAGCCGGCGAAGCTGGTCGTGAGGTGTAACAGGAACCAGACGATAATAATCATGACGTACTGAATCGGCTGCAGAATAACAAATGGCAAGGTAATAATAATAGCGCCAACGACGTAATCGAGTTGGTCAAAGCCGATCCATGATTTGCCAGACTTTATACCAATACGGCGCTTGAAAAAGCTCTCGACTGCGTCACCACCTAGCGCGCCAATTGCAAATAGTGGTCCAAGAATGAGGACGGGCAGTGCAGCGTAGTTAACTGGTCCGGTCACAAAATGCGCCCAACTGGCATCGACCACAATCATTTGCTGTACCCAGAGCGTTAGGGTCGCAACAATGATACCGGTGATGATACCGCGCCAGGTTTTGTGTGGTCCGAGTAGGTCGTGACCACGAAACTTCTTGCCGCCATCGATCGGCGTATTGTATTTCTTTAAGAATGGTACAGCTGCAATAAAAATTGGACTAGCGTTTGCAAATCCAGCTGGGAGCAGGAACCAAATAGCAAAAAGTATATTTTCTAACATGTTGTTTAGTATACTTGAAAGATGAGTTACACCAAGATATCAGTTATTTATAATCCCAACAGTACCGGCTCGAGCCATGAACTTGCTCGTAACTTTAAAAAAGCATTATTAAAGAAACTTCCAGAGCAATCAATCGAATTGATTGCCACTGACCATGCGGGCCACGGTGAAGAACTGGCCTATGAAATCGCCACAAACCAAAAGAATCCACTCATCATCTCGGCGAGTGGTGACGGCGGCTACAACGAAGTTGTTAATGGCGCGCTGAAAGCCCAAAAAGAGGGTACTCATCCTACCATTGGTCTACTGCCGGCCGGTAACGCCAACGATCATTATCACAACGTGCACGATAAAAGTATTATCGACATGATTGTCGACGGCGAAGAAAAGCAAATCGATGTCCTGCGAATCCAAGGTAAAAGTGAAGGCAAGAAACTTGCTCGGTACGCTCACTCGTACATAGGGCTTGGTGTCACGCCACACGTTGCGAAAGAACTGAACAAAACAAAGCTGAATGTCTTTAATCAAATCGGTATTGTTGCGAAGGCGTTGTTGTCATCCGGTGCCGTCAAGCTTGTCATCGACGGCGAGGCGCATCACTACGACAGCCTCATCTTTAGCAATATCGATAAAATGTCGAAGGTCCTAAAAATCTCGCAACCATCACGTATTTCTGACGGTGAATTTGAAGTAACGATTTTCCGTCGTCGCAACAAACTTCGATTGATTGCAGTCCTGTTGCAGGCATCGATTACTGGCGTCAAAGAAGACACGAAGGCGAAGCGTTTTGATTTTACGACCACCAAGAAGACGCTCGTTCAACTGGATGGTGAAATTATCTCGCTGGATGCCCAGTCCGAGACAAAGATCACAATCGATAAGCAGCTACTGCGCTGCCTAGTCTAATTATAGGGGCAAGATCGAATCAACTAAATCTGTGGTGTCATCTAGTAGATCTGAAATAGGTGTTTCAGGAAGTGTCACTGGCGGAATTGGATCGGCTGGCTCTTCCGGTGTAATCACGGGGACTGTCGGTTCCTCAGTTACTGGCGTCGTAGTGACCGGTGTGGTCTCGGCTGGTGCTGAAACAGTTGCTGGTGCGAGTGTTGCAGTTGACGGTTGGTCAGCAACATCAATACCAGCATTAGTCGACTGATCGGCTGCTGTACCGGTATTCGCGTCTGCTGCTTTTTCTACCTTGACGTCTTTGACGGCACCGATATTAATGCCGAGTGTTGCCAGGCTGTCGTAGTTAACACGTTGCGGTAACGTGATCAGGCCGTACATAACGGCTCCATAGCCGACGACGAAGGCTGACAATCCATACATATATGGTTTAGTAATAGGAAACTTTTTCTTGATTGTTAACATAGTAACTCCTTTGTTAAGCGTCTTGATTGGGTTCCACCTGTTACTATTATACAATTATATTTACATATACAAAACTTTGTGGTATTACGCTTATAGTTAAAACTTAACAAATACACTGCGATGATCTATGCTGAGGACATTAGCTTAAACGAGATCCTTCCATGCAAAATGATGACAACACGCCACCCGTAACACCCCAGTCGATTTACCCGGAGCCTATCGCGCCAGCCCCGTATGTACCGTCTGCTCCACAAACCCCAAATGAACCAGTCGCTAAAAAGAAAGCGCCAAAAGCACTCAAAATTATTCTCGGTA
>Ga0247805_1000527_pt1 | contig 19725 bp, 21 predicted proteins | sample UWRJL044104R1_FD_180930 | JGI IMG/M metagenome (GOLD analysis project Ga0247805, IMG submission 180930) | Plant litter microbial communities from Arlington Agricultural Research Station in Wisconsin, United States - UWRJ-L044-104R-1 | ecosystem: Environmental > Terrestrial > Plant litter >... | reverse complement strand
TCTGCTGCACAGTCAATCGACCGTATGATCGACGTCTTCCCGCCACACCAACAGCCACAGATTCGTGCCCAGCTATCGAACATCTTGATGGCGATTGTGTCACAGCGTCTCGTACCATCTATCGGTGGCGGACGCGTTGTTGCAGCCGAAATTCTAGTCGCCAACCCAGCTGTTCGTAACATTATCCGTGAAGGTAAAGCGCACCAACTTGATGCGATCATCCAAACCGGTGCCGACCAAGGGATGCAGACAATGGACCGCACACTCGTCAGCCTTGTCCAAGCTGGTACTGTCACGTATGATGCTGCCCGCGAATACGCAGTTGACCTGACAGAATTCGAAAGGTTAATGAGGGGCTAGTTTCTAGTGAAAAAGTTTACTTACGAAGCCCGCGACCGCGCCAGCAACAAGCTGGTGAAAGCGACGCTTCAGGCCGAATCCGAGAGCGCTGCCGCGCAGCTACTGGTCAAACAGGGGTTTGTGCCACTTTCAATCAAAGAGCAGGTAGGGGACGGCTCGTTCTTCGCGCGCATCACTGGACGCATAACCACTAAGGATAAGGTTGTCTTTACGCGCCAGCTCGCAACCTTGATCGGTGCTGGTCTGCCGCTCAGCCAAAGCCTCCACACCGTCCTCGAACAAACCAACAACAAACAGCTGCAATCGGTTGTTCAGGAGATTGTTGGTGATGTTGAAGGTGGTAAGTCACTCTCGATTGCTTTCGGCAAGCACCCAACTGTCTTTGACGGTGTCTTTATCTCACTGATATCGGCGGGTGAGCTGTCGGGTACACTCGACGAATCGTTACAACGCGTCGCCAACCAACAGGAAAAAGACGCTGCCACAATGAGCAAGATTAAAGGTGCGCTGACGTACCCGGTCATCGTCCTCTTTGTCATTGGTGCAGTGTTGCTATTCATGTTGTTCACCGTTGTTCCACAGGTGGAGAAATTATACGAAGACCTTGGTAAAGAATTGCCATTCCTAACACTTATTATGGTGACGGCGGCTGACCTGCTGTTGCGATTCTGGTGGATTGTGATTATCGTTGTTGGTATCGCGACCTACTTCATTATTCAGTACATGAAGACCGAGGCCGGGATTCACCTTAAAGACCAATTCAAGATTAAGGTGCCAGTATTTGGTGGCATGATCCGTAAATTGTACATGGCCCGCTTTGCTCGTACTGGTCAGACACTCCTTTCAACAGGAGTAAGCATGCTCGATATGCTTAAGATTACCGGAACCGCCGTCAATAACACGATTATTGAAAAGAGTATCGAACGCGCTGCTGACAAAGTAAAGGGCGGTAAAGCCCTTTCGACCGCCCTCGAACCAGAGGCTGTATTTATGACACTTGTTCCACAGATGATTAAGATCGGTGAGCAGTCGGGACGTATCGACGAAATGCTCGGCAAAGTGGCCCAAGTGTACGAGGATGAACTCGACGAACAGATCAAAACTATCTCAACGGCTATAGAGCCGATCCTGATGGTGGTGTTGGCTATAGTCGCCGGGGGAATGGTTGGAGCGATCTTGCTGCCGATCTACGGACTTGTTAACGGTATCAACGTTTAATATATCTGGACAAATATACGCGCGTCGGCTACTATTAAACACAAGCATTATATGCAAATAATTAGTTCATTCGAAAGGTGGAAAAAGTTCCTATGAACGTTCTCAACAAAGACAAAACCCAATTAGAAAAGGGATTCACAATCATCGAAGTCGTGCTGGTCTTGGCTATCGCCGGACTTATCTTCTTGATGGTCTTCATCGCACTCCCTGCATTACAACGCAACCAACGTGACACTGCTCGTAAGAGTGACGTCAGTACAGTTGCCGCTGGCGTGACGCAGTACACTGGTAATAACCGCGGTACATTCCCAACAACTGCTCAACTTGCTAGTTACACAACTGATGTCTCTGACAACACAACATCTGTAACGGTAAAGACAACTGCTGGTGCGCAAACTCTTGCCCCAGAGGACGGTCAGATCATCATCACTCAGAAATCTAAGTGCGGTGCTGCAACTGGTGAATCAATTGCGCTGACAACTGGAACAACACGACAATACACTGTTGTGACCAAACTTGAAGGCGGCGGCGGCGCTCCTTACTGCCAAGATAGCTAGGCTATCACCGCAACTACTAATCGCCTCGGACTATCCGGGGCGATTCTTATTTATTGGCCCTAATCTCTGATATGATAATGGTTATGGAATTTGTTACTTATTTGGGATTGGTGCTATTTGGGTTAGTACTCGGCAGCTACGCTGGTGCAACCGTCTGGCGATTACGTGCCAAGCAACTCGTCGAAGACAAGAAAGCGGGCGAACACGTCGATCACGCTGAATTTACGAAGTTAAAGAAATTAACCCAGGTGAAAACCTCTAACGATCGTTCACGTTGCCTCTCGTGTGGCTATACGCTGAAATGGTATGACCTTATCCCGCTTGTAAGCTGGCTGACGCTGCGTGGCCGCTGCCGCGAGTGTCGTAAGCCAATTGGCTATATGGAGCCACTCATCGAGCTTGGAACGGCGCTGTTCTTTGTATTGTCATATGCCTTTTGGCCGTTTGATCTAAATACTGGCCTGGCGATCGCGTCGTTTGCGACCTGGTTGGTTGCGGGTGTTGGCCTGGCGATCCTCTTTGCCTACGATACTAAATGGTTCTTGTTGCCCAACCGAGTGACATTCATTGTTATCGGCCTTGGGGGTATCAGTGCTATTCTGACGGTTATCGCCAGTAGTGATATTCTCGGGACTATTCTGAACATTATTGGATCCGTTGCCGTTCTGAGCGGTATCTACTTTGTCCTGTACTTGGTTTCAAAAGGTCGCTGGATTGGCTTCGGAGATATCAAGCTTGGCCTGGCACTTGGACTGCTATTAGCTGACTGGCAATATGCCCTGATCGCATTGTTTCTAGCGAACTTTATCGGCTGCTTAATTGTCATCCCATTGATGGCGATGGGGAAGCTGAAGCGCGACTCACACGTACCGTTCGGACCGTTATTGATTGCTGGTGCAATCATCGCCAAACTGATAGGTTTGATGGTTGTTGAATTCTACACGTACGGTCTACTGTAAAGAGGTAAACTCTTTCCTGCTTATGCTATAATGGCGGTAAATGGGCACACACTCTAAACCAGGTTTTACGATCATCGAAACCATGCTGGTTCTGGCAATCACCGGTGTATTAATCGCGGGTTTGTTGATCGGAATTGGGACATCGATTGGGGTGCAGCGCTACGGTGATGCGGTGAGCACGTTCAAGGCCTTGTTGCAGGACCAATACACGAGGGTCAGCAACGTCAGTAATGACCGTGATGCCAGCTGGACCTGCAGCGCTTCGGCGACACCTAGCCAGGGCAGTACTGGGGGCATCGCTCCAGGACAAAGTAACTGCGTGCTACTTGGGCGCTATATCAGCATTGTCGACGGCGACATTTCACTCGCAACTGTTGTCGGCTATGAGAACGCTACCAGTACTTCATCGAGTGATATTCAGACAGTAAAAGATAACTACACGCTTGGTCTCTCGACCAGTAGTATCGATAAAAAGACGCTTGAATGGGGTACTAAGATTGCGTGGCCACAACCGCGCGCACCGTCACCACGCTCAATTGCGATATTTATCCTCCGTTCACCAGAAAGTGGCACAACCTACACCTTTACAAGTGACAGTGTGGCGCCAATCGAGGCCGTTTCGTCACCAACCCTGAAGGCGATGCTGGTTGAAACCGTTGCTTCGTTCCCGGGCCAGGGCCAACGTACGCTGTGTATCGATCCTGACGGGGCGCCAGTGCCCGAGAAGTTTGCAATTTATATGGCTCAGGCAGCCAATGGACCAGGTTCAATCGAAACACGTACCGCCACCACCAACGCCGCTGCCGGCGGAGGAACGACGCAGTGTTGATTCGCCGTCGCCAATCTACGCGAACCGCTCAGCGAGGCGATACCCTCATTGAGGTATTATTTGCTTTTACGATTTTTAGCCTCGTTGTCGTCGGCGCCATGTCGATCATGAACCAGGGAACAATCGCATCGCAGCGCGCCCTCGAGACTACCCGCGTTCGTGCCCAGATCGATGCCCAGGCGACGACAATTCGTTTCTTGCACGATGCCTACGTCGCAAACTTCAAAGCTGGTGCTAGTTATGCCGCCGATACGCCTTCGGGCCAGTGGGTAGCGATGACGTCTGGACTGACCGCGACAGCGGCTTCGGCATTTGGCGGTGCAGCAACCTGCCCAGCGGCCCCAAGTGGTAGCTTTATACTTAACGCAGCTGGCGCAAAATACGTGCCAGGATCAAGCGGCAAGCTAATCGCTGCCAGTACAGTCGCCGACGTTATCTATGATCCATCGCTGACTGAACTTACTAGCGCGCAGGGGATTTGGGTGGAAGGTATTCGCTCGGTCGCTGTGACGGACGTGAACAAACAAAATACTCGCTACATTGATTTTCACATCCGCGCTTGCTGGGATAGCCCCGGTCAAGGTGCACCGATGACACTAGGAACGATTGTGAGGTTATATGAACCACGAAGTTAATACCGCGACACGGGCCCAATCTATCGGTTCAACTAGGGGCTTTACAATCATCGAGCTGATGCTAGCGATGACGTTTATTTCTATCCTGCTGCTCGCCATCGCGATGACAATTGTTCAAATTGCTAACATCTACAACAAGGGAATGATCGTCAAAGAATTAAACGTTACGTCGCGTTCAATCAATGACGAGTTGACGGCGGCAGTGCGCAGCAGCGGAAGCTTCTCTTTAGACGCTTCGGCTAATCGCTATGTCAATAATGCCTGGGGTGGTCGTCTATGTGTCGGGCAGTATAGTTACATCTGGAACTACGGGAGCGCACTAGCGTCGGTTGATACGAACCGTAATCAATACTCCTCACCAAATAGTGGTGGCAATATCGTCAGGGACCCAAGTGGCGTCATCCGCTACGAGATCGGCCTTGTGAAGGCACCGGATAGTGGCGGTGCGTACTGTGCCCCTGATGGCACTGGTCGGTATCCAAACATTAGTCCGACAAATGCAGTTGAACTGCTGAAGTCTGGCGACCACGGTCTGGTGCTGCATGGCCTCACTATTAGTTCGAGCGCGACAGCCAAGGATCCACTCTCGGGACAACAATTGTATTCATTCTCATACATCTTGGGGACTGGTGATCTTGGTGCTATTAATGCCACCAAAACTGCCTGTAAAGCACCGGGTGAAGCTGGCGCTGACTTGAATTACTGCGCCGTGCAGCAGTTTGGACTTGTCCTTCGGGTAGTAAGTGGGGTTAACTAGTCATGGTTATGTTTAGTCGTCGTAAAGAATCCGGAGCCGTCTCGCTATTCCTCGTTGTATTTGCGATGCTTCTTATCACAGTGGTTACACTGGGATTCTTGCGTATTATGCTCAACGATCAGCAACAGGCGTCAGATAACGATTTATCAAAAAGTGCCTACGACTCGTCACTGGCAGGTGTCGAAGATGCCAAGCGCCAACTTATTTATTACCGTACCGTGTGTGGAACTGGTGATGCAGCACTATGTAACGCCGTTAAAAATAGAATTAACTCTGATGTCTGTAACGTTGGTGTCAGCGATGTTGTTGATGTGACTGCCAATCAAGAAGTCCTTGTTCAACAACAACAATCAGCAAATGATACGGACCTCAACCAGGCCTACACTTGTGTGAAAATCGATCTCGATACGGCAGATTACCTGGGAACGATCCAGGCGAACACCTCGAAGCTCATTCCGTTAACATCGAACAGCGAGTTTACTACCGTCAAACTCGAATGGTACTCAGAGGACGACCTCGGGGCGGCTACCAAAACAGTCAACTTATTGAATCCAGCTGCCAATGAAACGCCGCTTTACCTGCAGAGTAACTGGGTCGCAGCTCGTCCGTCGCTTATGCGGGCGCAACTCATGCAAATTGGTTCAAGCTTTACCCTCGGTGATTTTGACGTCAAGACCGGTATTACGCAAAGTAACGCTGATACGGTATTCCTCTATCCAACCGGACAAACTGGAGTTGCTCGAAATGTCGTTGAGCCACTGTCATTTAATGATGACATTCACCAAGATCCATCTGTTACAGGACCTGGATCACCCGAACCAGTTCGTTGTTCAGGCAACCTGGATGGTGGGGGGTATGCCTGTAGCGTTGAACTCGAGTTGCCACAAGCCGTTGGCCAGACTGGCAACGCACGCACGGCTTACCTTCGTTTGACACCGTTCTATAACGCGACGCATTTCCGCATCAGCCTGGGACAGGGTGCTCAGTTTAATGGTGTCCAACCAAGCATTGATTCAACTGGCCGTGCCAACGACTTGTACCGCCGCGTCGAATCACGCGTCGATCTGATAAATACGACATTTCCATTCCCAGAAGCTGCTGTTGATCTGACCGGTAACTTATGTAAGGATTTCTTGGTGACCGATCGGGCTGGCTTGTCAGTCAATCGCTGCGAACCGTAGTTTGTAGAACTTATTCGTCACTAGATTCAGAGTGAAACTTCTCATAGACCTCACGGAGGTGTTGGTCAGTAACGTGGGTGTAGACCTGGGTTGTGCTAATACTGCTGTGCCCCAGCATGCTTTGGACGCTACGAATGTCGGCACCATTCATCAAGAGGTCAGTCGCGAAGCTATGACGCATCGTGTGCGGGCTGACGTGCTTTGTAATACCAGCTAGTCGAGTGTAGGTCGCAACTAGGCGCTGCACGCTGCGAGCGGTTAGGCGACGGTAATCGCCACTGTTGGATTGCTCAACGTTCTTGCTGTAGCTAATGAACAGTGGGGGAAGGCTGTCTTCGCGGGCATCGAGGTAGCGATTGACCCAGCCAGCGGCGGCTTCACTGATGAATACTGGGCGGTCTTTTTGACCCTTACCGCGCACCATAAATTCACGGCGCTTGGTGTTGACGTGGTCGCGGTTGAGGTTGATAAGTTCGGACACACGCAGGCCACTTGAAAAGAGCAATTCGACGATGGCGCGGTCGCGTAGTCCAGCTTCTGATCCGATGTCGATCACCGAGATCATGCGCTCGACTTCATCGTAGTGCAAGAAGGTGACTTGTTTGCGAGATACTTTTGGCAAAATAATTTTGTCAGGCGACAAGGTCATGATGTCACGGCGTCCGAGGTAGGTAAGGAAACCACGCAGGGCGATGAGGTGGTACGACTGCGTAATAGTCGCCAGGTCGTCATCAGCGTTATTCTTGTAGCGGTTCAGCCACAGGCGGTACTTACGAATCATTTCAGAGGTGATAGCCTCGACTTTTGTATCTTCGGTAAACTCAACGAACCGCTCTAAATAAAGGCGGTAGTTCTCGGCTGTTTTCGACGAGCGACCACCTTCAACTTCGAGGTGTTCGATGTAATCGAGGATCAGTTCTGACATGTACATACAATAAGCATAGCCTAAAAGCCCTCGTGACGATACAATAGACCAAATGGAATGGCTACAAGCAGTAATTTTGGGACTAATTCAGGGGTTAACTGAGTTTATTCCGATTAGTAGCTCGGGACACCTTGTGATCGCCCAGACATTTTTGTCAGGCGCGTCCGATCACTTATTTTTGGAATTTATTAACATCGGGACGCTGCTCGCGCTACTGGTATTTTTCCGTCTGCGCATTATTGGCATCATCAAAGACATCTTTATTAACAAGAAGTATAAGTTAGCGCTGAACATTATCATCACGTCGGTTCCAGCTGGTATCGTCGGGTACCTGCTAGCTGACTTTATCGAAAGCACCCCATCATTCTTTGGCAGTGCTGTCACAGTTGCGGTGACACTGGCAGTTGTTGGATTTGTGATGATTATTCTCGAGAAATTACCACACGCTTCACCGGTTAAGGACGGTGAGAAGTTAAGCCCATGGCGCGCACTGGCTATCGGTGGGGCACAGATGCTCGCCCTGATCCCTGGTGTATCACGTTCGGGTTCAACGATCATCGCCGGACGCCTGGCTGGATTAAAACCAGCCGAAGCGGCTGAATACAGCTTTTTGGCATCACTACCGATCATGCTCGGTGTTACTGCCAAGATTCTTATCAGTGACCACGCCTACTTGTCCGCGAACTTCGGGACGCTGTTAGTATCGAACATCTTTGCCTTCATCGCCGGGCTACTGGCGGTTGGATTCTTGTTGCGTTACCTTGCAAAACACTCGCTGGCCGTCTTTGGGTGGTACAGAGTTGGGTTAGCGGCAGTGCTGACAGTGATACTTTTGGTACAATAGAATAAATACAAGCAGTCATAGGAGACCGTATGAGCCATATTGAACGAACATTGATTCTATTTAAACCTGATGCAGTCCAACGCGGAGTAGTCGGAGAAATCCTCAGCCGCTTCGAACGCGTCGGCCTCAAAATCGTCGGCACCAAGATGCTGGCCCCAGACCGCGAGCACTATTACAAGCACTACGAAGAGATTGGCCAAGTTATCACACGTCGTGGTGAAAAGACTTTCAATAACGTCCTCGACAACATGATCGATGGCCCAGTGATCGCTATGGTCCTCGAAGGTATCGAAGCAGTCGAACTGGTCCGCAAGCTCGTTGGTTCAACTGAACCGAAATCATCAGCCCCTGGAACTATCCGTGGCGACTTCTCGCACATGAGCTACGGCTACGGTGACGAACAAGACAAGGGAATCCCTAACTTGATCCACGCCTCTGGTGATGCCAGCGATGCCGCCCTCGAGATCCCACACTGGTTCACTGAAGCTGAACTCTATGACTACAGTGTTTTAAATGAGAAGTTCACCAGGTAATCGACCGGTTTTCGGGGTCGGAGACGCCTTCGACTACGCTTCGCTCCGGGCTCCTCTCTGTTTCAGTACCGGGAGGAGACTCGGGCTGCAGATGTAGTCGAAGTCGCTCCACCCCGCAAATTCTGCCATATCTGTTAAACTTAGCAGTATGCCTCGGTAGCTCAACTGGATAGAGCAGATCCGTCCTAAGGATAAGGTTGTAGGTTCGACTCCTGTCCGAGGTACCATGAAATGATCCAAAAATGACTCTCGCTAGGGGAGTCATTTTGCTTATGCTATGATGAACTTATGATTAAAAAGTCTGACACGATTAAGAATCCAACGTTGTTGTTTAAATCCTTTTCTCTAGTCGCAATAACGCTACTTATCCTGAGTGCTGCAAATTATATTGTTGCTTTCGTGACATTCCCTAAGCCGTTTGATGGTGAATGGTGGACGTCACCATTACTTACATTAGATTACCCGCTTAGGATAGTTGTCCCATTACTCATGTTCGTTACTACCTATGTTGTTATCAAGCGAGGTGGTCGATGGCCGAGGCTCTTCTACGCATCTGTAATTACCTTATCGTACATCTTGCTAGAGTTGCTTTTGTTCGGCTTGCTGCTCATTGTATCTGAGCCGGGAGGTAACTATGGAGCCGCGATGATCCATGTTGTGTTGCCGCATGCGGTGCCTTTCGTCGGGCTGGCTATATACGCGTATATATTGGGACGCAGCGATGCTCCGCTACATGGGCACAATAAATCCCTGCGCGCTCTTATTATCTTTTCCTTGTTTGCGATTGTCAGTGTGCTAACATTTTCTCTCGTAGTTAGTGTGACAAGTGGTGGTTATGCAAACATGCACTTCGACCTATACTCATCATTATCTTTTTCACTTCCGATAATAACAATCGTCGTCCTTGCTGTCAGCTATGTGTCATTGTGGACAGTAAAGAGGGCTATCGAGCGATTATATCTATCAACCCTTGTTGCAAGTGTATTCGCATTTACACTGTTATTAGGGATGAATGTGTATATATCAGGCAAGCTGATGACGCCAACCGTCATAGGGTCTTTGGTTGCGTCAATTGTGCTTGCCGCAGGGCTAACGTATGTATTTCACAAGTCAACGTCATCAGTAATATCAAGAAAGAAGTAAGTCGTGATCAAAAAGCCATCAAAGAAGCAGCTCGCAGTCGCGCAATCCAAACAACAGCGCAAACGACGCCTTATCCTCGGGGGAATGGTTGTGCTGCTTGCGTTGGCTGCGACCTCGGTCCTCATCTATCAAGCGGGCGCCTTCTTAGCTAATCACACCAACAAAGCTCGCGAGGCTCGGATCGTCGAAATCTTTGATAGCATCAAAATCCCCGATGAGACATATTTCCAGGAAACTAGTATCTTTGGCGACAAGCGACCATACGAGTACGACAAAAGTCGCAGTACGTCATCATACAAACGTTTTGTGATTGCAGCACCGGTTGATGAGACATTTTCAACCTTTGATCAACTGATCCGTAACGCAGGGTATACCTATTTCGAGGAACCGTACCCAGGGAGTACGTTCAAGGAATATCACTATAGATCCGATAAAGGTGAGTACATTCGTTTAAACGTTTCGAGTAAATTGCGCGACGATGCCGGTAGCAATGACATGTTGATGAACGGTGACTTTAGCGACGACTACTTCAAGATCGATCCGAATGCTGGACCATCTCGCGTGACCATCAAGGTCAACCTCGACGATAATAACGAATAATCCAGCCGTAAGCAGTATGATATAATTTTTGTAGTACACTTATTAAAATGGCCTGAGAATCATGAATAAAAAGCTTATCTGGATCACATCAATCGTTCTTATTGCAGCAGCTATTGTTGCTGGGGTTTTGTTGCTTAACAAACCTCGTGAATTCGCTGTTACTACCGATATCGTCTCAGTCTCAATCCCTGAGGATATCAAGGGTCGGAATCTGACTGGTACGGTCTATATCGCGCCAATTTTGGTACACGGTTCGAACGTGAAGAAAGTAGAGCTCTTTGTCGACGGTGTAATGGCGCATGTCAGTTACTCGTCACCGTTCAAGTTAAGCCTCGACACCTCACAGCTAAAGAACGGTACGCATAAGATATATCTTCGGGCTATCGATAACGATAACAAGGCTGTTACCAGTAGTACACTGACCATTATCGTTAAAAACGAAACAGAAACAGATACGGTATCGACGGGTGATACCAGCACGGCCGTTATTTCACCATCAACCGAACAGGGGAGTGTTGGTGTCGTTTCTCCTAAAAAAACAACAACTACTACGCCAACTGCTAACTCGGGTAGTAATACTGGCAATACCGATACCACTCCCGTGGATCCTGGAACTCCGGGTACTGATGAGCCCGACCAGCCAACTGGCGATACTCAGCGTCCAGCGACAGTAACGGGTGTTAGTGTCATCGCACCAACTAATACTTCTACGCATGTCACCTGGAACGCTACGACAGATAATACTGCGGTGACGGAATATAACGTCTATCGCAGCGGTATCTTGGTTGCGACAGTCGACCAAGATACACTGGCGTATGACGATACGGCTGTCGTGCCGGGTAATTATTATACGTACGCAGTTACTGCGGAGGACGAAGCGGACAATGTATCGCCGACGAGTCTGCGCGTTGCGGTCACAATGCCGTATGCCAGTGTTATCACGGCAGATCCCGTACTCGCCCAAGACTCAAACGAAACTTCAGCTATTAACGTTGGCATGAAATTTACGGTCAAGGCGGACGGAGTACTGACAGGGGTTCGATTTTACAAATTACCAGGCAACACCGGATATCACACTGCTACAATTTGGAAGCCCGACATGACGCTCCTGCGCACGGCAGAATTCGTCGACGAGACTGCCTCTGGATGGCAAACGGGGACATTTACCTCGCCGCTGCAAGTTGTTGCCGGTGAAACATTTACGGTTTCGTATCACACGGCAACTGGACATTATGCGTACACACCGGGTGCCTTTAGTGGCGCACAGCCAAGTAGTCCGTACATCGAGGCAGTGCAGTCGAGTGATGCTTCTAAAAACGGCGTGTACAAATATTCTGAGTTTCTGCAATACCCAGAGGACGGCGCTAATGGCACCAGCTACTGGGTTGATCCAACTTTCGTACCGTACGACACAGTAAATAACGCGACAACAGATAACCTGGCGACAATTCCATGGGAAGGTGGCCCCTCATACTACGAGCAATTTGCGAAAACTAGTGGGAGTTGGACGGACTCAAATTTCTTCCCAGTTGGCGTATGGTTCGAGGCTGTGACGGAGCAATCGCAGGTTGATGCCGACAAGGCATTTGGCATTAACACCTACGTCGAACTCACTTCTAACAGTGATCTTTCACTCGTTGAAAGAAACGGCCAAAACGCGATCATCACGTACCGCGCTGGGGCGGGTAATGAAACAAAGGGGTATGTCAGCCTGGACGAGGCCGATATGTATTTTGGTCCGGGAAACGCTGCCTGGAATAGAACAACCTTCAAGTGTGTTGTTGATAATAGCTGGTGTGGCTACACAGCAATGGCTGAATCAAAAGCATTGCACCCGGCGGGTGACGGACGGTTCGACTATGCAAACTTCGGTAAGGGAGTGATGATGTGGGAAGGTCCCGCTCAAGCATCGGGATTCGTTAATAACTATACGACCGTGACGTCGGCCGATCTGTACTTCTACACCGATCCGAATCTTTGCCCTGGTGAAGCGGGGAGGTATCTAGGTATTTCACCTAACCTCTGTCAGCGATCAGCTAACTATGGCATGGTGATCGACAAGATGCGCGGACTTGATGCAATGGATAACGTCCGTCAGCCTATCTGGGCATTTATTGAAGACGGCCACCCATTCAGTGATCAGACAGCGACGACGATTACCCCTAACCAACTGGCAGGTGCAGTGTATAGCTCACTGATTCACGAAGCACGTGGCATCATCTACTTTAACCATAACTTTGGCGGGACGTGTAACGGTAATCAGCACTCGATGCGCGACAACTGTTACCCAGAGACGAACGCTAAGATTATTGCAGTTAACCAACAGATCAAAGACCTCGCCCCAGTTCTGAATACCCAGTCGCTGGCGTACACCGCTAGTCCTGACCTCGATACGATGCTCAAGAAATATAACGGCTCGTATTACCTGTATGCAATGACGAGTCTAAAGACCGCAACCGGAAGTCACACGCTACGGCTACCGGCCGACCTGGCGAATGCCTCATCAGTTGAAGTGTTATACGAGAACCGAACATTGCCAATTACCAACGGTACATTCACCGATACGTTTGCTAATGAATACAGCTACCATATCTACAAGATTACCCCTTAGGTGATGGCAGTAGCGTACTAGTTTGGTATACTGACAGAAGGAATTACTATGGCGAAAACAGACACACCGACGCAGCAACTTGATTTCGAAGGACAACGCCCAGGGGAAAAGGTCCTTTTTGTGTTCCGTCGCCACCTTATCGCAATGCGCAAAGGGTTTTGGCTACTGCTGATCCCGTTCGCACTCTCGTCGATCCCACCGCTTATTTGGCAAACTAACTTAGAACTATTCTTGTTACCGATTGGTGGATTGTTACTTGGGCTGATCCTATTTATGTATCACTACATCATGTGGTACTTTACGATCTACCTTGTAACTAACCAACGCATCCGCCAGGTGACCCAAAAGGGGATCTTTGGGAAGGATGTCGTCGAGCTGCGACTGTCAAAGATCCAAAACATAAGCTATAATATACCTGGATTCAGTGGCGAAATACTAGGGTACGGGACTATCGTCATTCAGACATTCGTAGGGGATCTGGTCATCCGGAATGTTGAACATCCCGAGAAGACATACAACAAGTTACAAAACGCCGTTGCAAATGCAGTCGAGCAAGGAGAACATGAAGAAATTATTGAATAAGATACGCCGCAAACCGACTGTTGAACACTCGGCGCGTATCACGACAGAAACCATTGCGCAGCACCGCGAACGCATTCTTGCTGGTGGCCGCCGCTTTAAATATCCCGTCCAATACGCTCGACACAAGCTGGTTTTTAACGCGATTATCATTTCCGTTGCAACCCTCCTCGTTCTGGTAGGGGTAGGCTACTGGCAGCTGTACCCAGCTCAGAACACCAGTGACTTTATGTACCGTGTGACGCGTGTGCTTCCACTGCCGGTTGCGAATATTGATGGTCAATCGGTTCGTTATAGCGACTACCTGATGAAGTACCGTAGCTCAATTCACTACCTCGAGACAAAGGAGCGCGTGAACCTATCTAGCGAAGACGGCAAGCGCCAATCTGACTTCGTCAAACAACAGGCGATGTCTGACGCCCTAGCTGATGCCTACGCGATGAAGCTTGCCAAAGAAAACAACGTTGTGATTAGCGACGCTGACCTCGAAACGTATCTGAAGCAGCAACGCAGTTCAGCTGATGGAGAAGTCTCGGAAGCGACCTACGACGCGGTGATCCTCGATTACTACGGTTGGTCGCCTGAAGAATACCGCCACGCAATGCAGACAAAATTACTTCGTCAAAAAGTTGGCTTTGTTGTCGACAAACAAGCTGAAGAGATTTCAACAGCAGTCGGCGCCCTCATTAGTGGTGGCAACAGCGACCTCAAGAGCGTTACCGAAGCTACGAACGCCACCTCTAAGGTCCAGGTTGTCTACGGCGCCCTCGGCTGGGTTCCAAAGACCAACCAAGACGGTGGCCTCGCAATTGCCGCGACCAAACTCAAACCAGGTGAAACATCACCCGTTGTGAAGTCAACGACAGGGGAAGGCTATTACTACGTTAAACTTCTCGAGATCAACGACACCCAAGTGAACTACGAATACGTTCACATTCCTTTGACCGTCTTTGCGCGCCAACTGAGTGCTATCAAGGAGACCGATAAGGTTAAAGAACTCATCGACATTCCTGCGGTCGCTAACAGCGCCGATACCTCAAGTAACTAATACCCACAGGAGATTATTATGTTCACACTTCCACACCTCGACTACGCCTACGATGCCCTTGGCGAAAACATTAGTGCAGACATTATGCAGTTACATCACGACAAGCACCACCAGACGTATGTCGATAAGTTGAATGTCGCCCTCGCGGCGCACCCTGAACTAGAAGGGAAGTCGATCGTCGAACTGATTAGCGATCTCGACGCTATTCCAGAAGACATCCGCGGCGCAGTCCGTAACCACGGCGGTGGTCACTATAACCACAGCCTATTCTGGAAAGTAATGTCACCGAACGGTGGCGGAGAACCGACTGGTGAGTTGGGTGAAGCATTGGTTGCCAGGTACGGCAGCTATCAGGCTTTCACTGATGAATTTACTACCAAGGCTTTGGCAGTATTCGGCAGCGGCTGGGCATGGTTACAGCCTGACCTCTCGATTGTGACGACCTCGAACCAGGACGTTCCACTGATGAACGGCGAGCCTGAACCAATCCTCGGACTCGATGTCTGGGAGCACGCGTATTACTTGGACTACAAGAACAAGCGCGACGATTACGTCGCCGCCTGGTGGCATGTGGTTGACTGGGACTATGTTGCCGAGCGATTTCACATGAATAAATAATGTGTTCAAAGTCGACATATATTAGATTTTAACAGATAAGAAAAGCGCCCCGACATCACGAAGATGGCGGGGCTTTTTCATTGCACGGTGGCGGATTGAACCGCGCTTGCCTGATCCTGGGACCGGGCTGCAATGAACCGACGGGTGGCACGCCATGACCGCCACGCTACCCATCCTATGACGAATGGAGCAACGACGATCAAGACGATAGTCAACACAACTTGGTGCTCGAGTAGTGTCTGCGGCTGAGCCGTGTCGTATTCGACGAACTGCTGCTGGGCCGCCCCGAACTTTATGATCAGTTCGTTAGCAGTGCGCGGCATGGTCGTGAATACGGTATCCAGGTTGGTAGCAACGCGAATAACTCGCGCTGTGCCATGGACGACGATCGCTCCCAATAATAGCAGGTAGGCGACCACGATCCATTTGTACTTTTTTAGGAGGCGCTTTAGTGTCACCATGTCATCTCCGGCGCGATCCGCCGAAAATGCCGCCACCGAACAGGATAGCGAGTCCGAGTACGAAGCCGGCATCGTACAGTACGCCGATGTTATGGACTTCGTAGATCCCGACATTTCCTGGCCAGATCAACGACCCGATGAATGTGAAGATCACGATCAGGCCATGCCAGATTCCCAGTAGGAACCCCGCGCTGGCGCCACTCGCTGCCGGTGTTCCAACCATAGCGTTGGGGGTGGCGGTACAGCCTGCGAGCAGGAGCACCAAGCCGATGCCAATCACGCCGGCAACAACAGTTCTTTTGTTCATGATCACGTCCTTATTCTGGATAGTGTAGCGAATGATGTGGGGTACTTCTTTTCCCCTGTTAGCGAAAAAACTAACAGGGGGAGATGTCTGCATAGTAGAACAGAGCTTGTTTCAAGTCAATTTGTACAAGAAAAAGTCCCGCTCGGGACTTTGTTAATGAGGTGATCGCGACAAGCAGAAGAGATGTAGAATACATCACCCCGGCAATTCTGCCTGTCGCGACCGTTGTACCCCTAGACGCCTAGCGGCTGCCGGCGAGCTGCTGCTCGCGCTGTGCTTCCTGGCGCTGGGTGTCGGCGCTGCTGTCGAGCGCGAACACCGCCTCGAGGTGGCGGGTGCTCTCGGTGCGCTGGCGCTGCGTCAGCGGCGCCTGCGACGACGATGCATCGCTGCGGTCGCCGAAGTACAGCCAGCCGTCTGCCAGACGATCGGCAGGACGTCCCGGAAGACGACGTCGTTGATCGTCCGCTTCGAGATGCGCTGCTTCAGGCTGAACGTGATCTCGGCCGTGACCTTGATCTCGCCGAACTCGACCGTCGACTTGCAGGTCTGGTCGAGGGTGTCCTCGTTGCCCTGCTGCTGCGCCTGCGTGATGCCGAGGTGGAGTGCCTCGGCGCCGAGCGCAGCCGTCGCAGTCGACAGCATGTGGTCAGCGATCTGGTCGGGCTGATCGACGTTGCCGTCGGTGCCGATCCGGACCGTTATCTCCCCGAAGGAGTACCGAAGCGTTGCTTTGTTCTTGTTCACGGTAGCACTTTCCGCCCATCCTGGCGACGGTGCCATTCCATACGGAACGTGTGTATTCTGAACACACCAGATGAGCAAAAAGGTCGTAAAGCTGTGGGCCTCATTGCTCGCCTGATGTTTCTCAATTCTGCTTGTCAAAGTGCATTGGGCCCGCTGATGGCGATCGAACAGGCCCCGCACAATTCTTATTATAAAAAATCATCCGCAGCGTGTGCGGATTTTATTGTTAGGTTAATGTTGCTTTCATATTATTTATAAGAGGGGATAAGCTGGCTATAAAAAAGAAGACCGCAGAATTTCTGTGGTCTTCGATATAATTTCTTGGCGGGCCCGACCGGATTCGAACCGGCGATCTTCTCCGTGACAGGGAGACGTGATAGGCCAGCTTCACTACGAGCCCACGAGTTGTGGTTGTCCGGCCAAAGACTCTATGGATTTTACCAGTTTTTGTCCCTGATGGCAACCGTAGTCCTATCATTTATTTTCATAGGCCCCAATGCTATAATGGCTGGAAGGAATACGTGCCGTTGTAGCTCAGATGGTAGAGCGGCGCTTTCGTAAAGCGTAGGTCTCCGGTTCGATCCCGGACAACGGCTCCATATATATGCGATTAGATACTATCAAAACCTCATTTAAAGAACTTATTACTAATCGTTATTTAACGATTCTGACTGTTGTTACCCTGGTGATTGCGGCATTATTCGTCGGATACATCCTTCTTTTCGTGCAGCCAAGTGAATTACAACTAGTGACACACTACACAGCCTACGGTGTGACACACCTATACCGTGACCAATGGTTCTACCTGTTAACCTTCGGTGGCTTTGCGATCTTGGTAGCATTCTTGCACATCACCATCGCTATCAAAATCTATATTACAAAGGGTCACCCGTTGGCGATTATGTTCGCTTGGATGGGGATCGGCGTGCTGATCTTTGCCTGGATGACGGCATTTTCAATTATTAACGTATGGTCACCGGTTTAGTCCGGTTTTAAGGTAGTAACACTCAGTGATTGATCTCGAAATTCCCCTTGGTAAACGAACCAAAGCGTACCGCTTCTTTGAAATGGTACCCGCACTGCTCAGTTGGGGAGCGCTCATTCTCTTAATCGTCCTGTCGCTTGTTTCACCACTATTGGCTGCCGTGTATCTGATGCTGATCATTGTGACGCTGCTGGTGAAAGCCGTCGGTATCGCGTATCACACCATTGGTGGACGCAATAACCTTGAAAAAGCCCAGAAACTGAACTGGCGCGAACGCCTCGAAGACCTTGAAAACCCGGTTGAATCATATGAACTACGCGCCAATAGCCATTCCAAAGCTTTTGCGATGCCCGTGCACGTTGATAACCTCCGTTTGGCCGCTGCCGACCCAGCTGCGTTCCCGAAACCGTCAGAACTTTATAACTTAGTAATTATTGCTGCCTATAATGAGGCGTACGAGATCCTCGAACCAACCGTCCAGTCACTACTGGCGACCAGTTACGACAAATCTCGTCTCGTTATCGCTCTGGCCTACGAAGAGCGTGGTGGTGCTGACATGGAAAAGACCGCCCTTCGTCTGCAAAAGAAGTTTGCCTCGAAGTTCGTTGATTTTGTCCTTGTGAAGCACCCGCGTGACCTGCCCAACGAAGTCGTTGGTAAGGGTGGAAACATTACTTTCGCCGGCAAACATATGCAACGCTGGATGGATGAGAAGGGGATCGAGTACAAAAACGTCATCATTACGACGCTCGACTCTGACAACCGTCCACACGCCACGTACTTCGACTACGTAACGTACGAATTCATTGTCCACGAAGACCGCAAGCACCTGGCGTTCCAGCCAATCTCACTGTTCCTCAACAATATTTGGGACGTTCCGGCACCAATGCGTGTCATCGCGACCGGTAACTCGTTCTGGAACATCATTAGCTCAATGCGCCCACACAGCCTACGTAACTTCGCCTCACACTCGCAGCCAATGGAAGCGCTGGTTGAGATGGACTTCTGGAGTACCCGTACGATCGTAGAAGACGGTCACCAGTACTGGCGCAGCTATTTTTACTTTAATGGTAACTACGATGTGATTCCGCTATACGTTCCGATCTATCAGGACGCCGTGCTGGATACAACTTACGTCAAAACCCTCAAGGCGCAGTTTATCCAGCTCCGTCGCTGGGCCTACGGTGCTTCTGACGTGCCATACGTGGCAACGCGGGTATTTAACAAGAAACGTAACGTACCGCTGTTACGCGGCATTGGACAGCTGATTGTGCTGATCGATGGACACCTGACGCTGGCGACCGTCGCCATCTTGGTTGCTGTCGGTGGTTGGGTGCCGTTATTCATTAATAACCAGGCGTATCACGACGTCGTGGCGCATCAATTACCTGACACGATTAGTTTCGTGCAGCGTATTGCCTTGATTGGTCTGTTCATTACCGTCTTCCTGGCCTTCAAGATGTTGCCACCGCGGCCAGAACGCTACAAGCGCCACCGTACCCTAGGTATGTTGCTACAATGGTTCCTTATGCCAGTGACTGCTATCGGGTATAGCGCCTCGGCAGCACTGTATTCACAAACGCGTCTGTTATTCGGTAAATACCTCACGAAGTTTGATGTCACCAGTAAAGAGACGTACGCCACGGCCGCCAAGAAGAAGGCGCTCGCGCACGCTAGCCACGCCAAGAAGAAGTAGTAGTCTTTTTACCTCTGTTTGAGGCTGCTACATAGAACGACGCTCATCTGGGCGTCGTTTTCATTACGTCGTAAAACAAAGAACCTCCCGTCGTATCGCGGGAGGTTCAGTCGTTATTCACGAGGTGTGATT
>Ga0247805_1000526_pt1 | contig 19746 bp, 15 predicted proteins | sample UWRJL044104R1_FD_180930 | JGI IMG/M metagenome (GOLD analysis project Ga0247805, IMG submission 180930) | Plant litter microbial communities from Arlington Agricultural Research Station in Wisconsin, United States - UWRJ-L044-104R-1 | ecosystem: Environmental > Terrestrial > Plant litter >... | reverse complement strand
CGTTTTCTTCTTTGTAAATTACACTATTAAAACGTCTTGAATTTAATATTTGGTCAAAAGAAACTGGCATTGCCGAGTTTTTATTATTGAATGCTTTTGCTTCATGCAAAACTTCTCTGGCATCCGGGAAGAAAATCCAAAATAACTCAATATAATCTTTCTCTTCACTATTCATCGTATAAACATCAGGTGTTACCGGACAAATAGCAAGTAAACGATATTTCAATTCACTCTGACGTTTGTCAAAATACCAAAATCCTTTGATTTTGTATTGTGTAACATCCTGAGCTGTTAAATCTGATCTCAAAACATATTCTTCAGAAACACGTTGTCCTGCATTTATTTGCTCTCTACCAGCATCAGTTGTATCAATACGACTTAATGAAGCCTGAATATCTTTAAATGTTTTCTTAGTATTAAAATAACTATCTGAATACACTTCTGAAATTTCACCACTTTTTATGGCTCTAGTTAAAACATCATATAATGATCGTCTGTCTGAACCAATATTAGCAGTATCTACAGGAAAATAAAGTGGAAAATTAATTTTTTCACTTAAGTCAATTATTTCCCAAACCATTTTACCCATCAATACATCTCTATCATGAACGTAACCATACGCTAATGGTTTATCGTTATCTGAAATGAGTTGCGCTGGAGTCTTCAATCCAATTTCTTCTGGAATCTTAGCATTCAGCAAATTTGACTGAGCATAAGAAGCTACTCCTCCAATTAAAGAGATTGCAATTATCAAAAAATTTCTCATATTCATCATAGTATCATTAATAAGAATGGATGTAAACTTCTATTCTGGGTAAAGTTATTTATTATTGAATTTCAAAAATAACCGGAGCCGTTCTTGGTAATAAATAACTACCTGCACCAACTAATTTTGTCTTAATTTCAGAAATAGTAACTTGGTCTCCTCTTCCTGCTTTAGAAAGTATTGCTTTACATTGTGCATTCAATTTATCACCTTGTACAACCACAGTAGGCTGACCAGTAACTTTTAAATTGAATCCAACAACATCTAGATTAACATCAAAATCAAAGTCTACTAATTTTGCTCCAATAGTAGCAATTTCTAAGTTTGATTTAGGTCCTTTTACAACACCCATTTCACCTCTAATTGTACCTGTTGGCCCAGGAATTCCTTTGATTCTAAATACTTTTTTATCTGAAGCAACTTTCCCGTCTGACATTTTTCCAGAAACGTTAATTACTACTTCGTTTCCTCCTTGCGGATTCATCACGTATTTTCCATTTCCAACTTTACTTAAACCTGGAGCTGAAGCATTAACATTGTTATCAGCAATACCTGCAAATGAAATTGAAATAGGATTTGAAACTCCTCTATACACTACATTCATTTTATCAGCAGAAATTGTAGCTGAATTAGGTCTTGGAACTACAACATATTTACCTGAGAATTTTAATGGAATTGTTTTCCCATCTTCAACAAAAGTAAATTGACCTGCAATATTTTGTTCACCTACTCCACCAGCAGTTAAAGCAATTTTAGCTTGTCCTGTTGCTGGATCTAATTTTGCTCCAGTAACACTTGTTGGTTTTGTATTTTCGTCATAACGACCTAAAACCACTTTACCTGTTACGGCTTCTCCTTGAAAATAAGCATTTTTATCTAAAACAACAATTGCCTGATAATTGCTGTAAGAAGCTGCTGCTACAGCCGCTTTTCCTAAAGCTGCACTATAAACATCAGATTCCGCTTTATTAATATCATTTTGCCAGGTCGAAAGTTTTGCAACCGTTGCTATAGCTGGAAAATCTTTAAAGTGATAAGACAAATACTTATCTTTTAAACCTTCTTTGTTTTTAACATCAGAAAGATCAAATTTACTTTCAATTTCACTAACAATAGAAGCATACTTTTTATCTCCTAAAGTAGCTTTCATATCAGCTTTGTATTGGTTAATAGTTGCTATAATTTCGTTCCCTTTTTTAGAATAACCTTCTCCGGTAAACCAATCAGCAATATTATCTCCTTTATCCATTTCTTCATAAGGCAGTTTTCCTGTTTCCGGATCTACCTCATAACCTTGAGTTGCTTGTGCTTTTAAAGACTCAATATAACTATAAAAATTATCTGTTATTGTTTTTACTTTATGAGCAGTTGCTGCTGCTACAGTAAATTCACCTTTAGCTTCAGCTGCTTTACTATCTAAAGCAAGTAGCATTTGGTCATTTGATTGTTTAGAATTGGTATTAGAACTTTCGAATTTTTCGTTCATTAATCCAAAACCTGATATTACTTCTTTTGAAACATTCATTGCCAACATAGCGATGAAAACCAAGTACATCAGGTTAATCATCTTCTGTCTAGGGGTTAGTTTTCCTCCTGCCATATTTTCTAATAATTAGTTGTAGTAATTTTTTTAATAGTCTCCGAACTTAATTATTATCCTTTGTTATTCATAGCAGAAAGCATACCTCCATAAACACTGTTCAATGAAGTAATGTTTGCAGTCATAGATTGCATTTGCTCTTTTAATTTAGTAGCATTTTCAGCAATTTCTTTGTTTGCTTCAGCATTTCTAGAAGCACTTTCTAATTGTACTTTATATAAACTATTTAAAGCTTCCATTTGAGCAGCAGCTGTAGACAATTCATCACTATATTTTCTTGTAGCAGCAATTCCGTCAGCAGCAGGAGCAATTCCTTTAGCAGCTGATTCGAAGTTTTTGATACTAGTTCCTAAACTTGCCATCAATTCACCATCGATTTTAGCATCTTTTAGTAAATTATCTAATTTTTGAGACAACAATCCTTGCGCTTCAGAAGTAGATTCAGCTTTTGGTTTTCTATTAGTTGCTGGAGTTCCATTAGCTAATTCAGGATAAACTAAAGTCCAGTCCAAATCATTATCAACAGGTTCAAAAGCAGAAAGAGCAAAGATAAAAGCCTCTGTTAATAATCCAATAGAAAGCATTAATGTTCCAGTTAATGGTCCAAGTTCAAAATGTGTAATTTTAAAAAGAGCTCCAATAATTACAACTGCTGCTCCCATTCCGTATGCAAAATTCATTGCTTTTTTGCTTAATAATGCCATAATTTTAGTTTTTTTTGTTAGTGTAGGTGTTATTTATAATAAATTAGGGGTATTCTTTGTTATCTGCTTCTTCTAGTATTTCCTGCTCCCGCTCCTCCAGTAGTTTGAACGCCCATGTAATCCTGAACAGTTCTAAACCCGATGAAACTTCTTGCTGAATCAGCATATTCAAAATCTCTGGTACTTACCTGCAAGAAATAAGCAACATCTTTCCAAGATCCTCCACGAACTACTTTTCGTTTGTTTGAAGCGTCTAAAACATTAGGATTCATTGTAGAAACGTATTCGTAAGCATTTGGATCATAAGATGAATCTGTCCATTCTGAAACGTTTCCAGCCATATTGTACAAGTTGTATCCATTTGGCTCATACGATTTTGCCTCTACAGTATATAAAGCCTGATCCGCTGCATAATCCCCTCTGTTAGGTTTGAAATTAGCTAAGAAACAACCTCTGTCATTTTTAGTATAAGGTCCTCCCCATGGATAAGTAGCAGATTGAAGACCACCTCTGGCAGCATATTCCCATTCGGCTTCTGTAGGCAATCTAAATGAGTTGATTAAATCACGTCCGTTCTTTTTAGACTTGATGTAAGTGTTTTTGTTTAAGGTTCTCCATGCACAAAAAGCTTTTGCCTGAGTCCATTTCACACCCACTACTGGATAATCGCCATAAGCCTTATGCCAGAAATAATCATTGTGCATTGGCTCATTATACGAATAAGCAAAATCCTTAATCCAAACCGTTGTATCTGGATATATCTTTACTTCTTCTGTTCTAATAAAGTCTTTTCTTTTTCCAACTTTAGCTTTGGCCGCAGCCTGAATATCCATCCAAGAAAAACGGAATTTCAATTTATTTACATCAATAGTACGTAAACCATTATAAGACTCCTCAATTGGGATATACATAGAATCCATTACTTCTACATAATATTCATCAGGATATTGTTTTGGGTCTTTAATTAATTTTACATTTCTGTTTAATTTTCTACCGGCATATTGATCTTCATCAGTACCTACACTATAATAATTATCATACATGTATTTATCATAAGCAGTCATTTTTTCAGGATCAGCATCGTTAAATGCAAAATCACCAATACTTCCCGCTTTTTTTCCTTTACCATCACCTGGTTTTGTACCAGTTTCATCAGCCAAGATAGCTAACTTCATTCTGATTGTAGAATCTTTCACCCATTCAACAAATTGACGGTACTCACTGTTTGTAATTTCAGTTTCATCCATGTAAAATGAACGTACTGTTACTGTTTTTGTTTGAGCGTCCTGAACTCCAGCAATATCCTCATCAGATTTACCCATAATGTAAGCTCCACCAGGAACTAAGGTCATTCCGTATGGCTTTTCTGGATGCCATTTTGCTCCTTTAACACCGACTAACTCACCTTTATCACTCGATTTACCACAGCTTATTAAAAGTGACAAAATTGCCATAAATGCAATGAACTTCTTCATATAAATTCGGGTTATATATTCTTTATTTTTTAAGTCTGTAAACGTATTTATTATTTATTAATAAAACAATATTTTTTTTCTTTTATTAAATACTTACTCAAAAGTAAAGTTAAATAAATTATAAAAAAAATATTTTATCGACAAAACGCATAAAAATACGATTAAAAACACATTTATTCGACAAAAGGTAACCATTCAACTACACTAACTAAAAATTAAACTTACTGTTTTTGTAAATCAATTACTTTAAAAAATTAATTTAAAGCACGTTTTTTCTTTGTGCTTTCCACCATCTTTCAGGCAATTCCTGATTACAAGCACCTAAATACTCTTCGTAAGAACAAGGTAATAACGTATTTCGCTTAAGTTTATTATTTCCATTTGAAACAAAAGGAATTTCTATCCACCAACGATCTGTTTTATCACTTTTATAAAAAACCAAAGTTTCATCCTCTATAGGCACACTGTATTTTATATAATTTTCTCTGCTTCCAAAAGGATATTCCTTAGAACGATAATGATATCCTTCGATAAAATACCAGATAATTTGTGTAATCAAAATGGATTCCTGACGAGAATTATGATGATTAAAAACACCGAACATGGAAACTTTATCACTTATTCCTGCATATCTTGCTAAGGCACAAATTTCTTTTCCATTAAAACCATTAGGAGCAAAAGAAACAAAATTTCCAGAATCTGCTGATTTTACTGCGTTTAAATCCAAACTAACAAAATCGGCATCTCTAAAAACAGGTTCGGCAATGGCAATATTATTTGAGACTTCACCAAGGCGGTAGCCATCAAAAAACAATTTCTCTACCAAATCAATTTCTTCCTGAGAATTGTAATAGGTTTGGTAACCAATATTGCAAAAATTAAACAAATTATTAGGCTCATCAATTATCATTTGAGATAGATAAGAATTGCTAGACATAAGCTCATCTTCTTTTCCAAAATCAAATTTACTATCAATGGCAACTAGGTTTACCATTTGTTCTAATTCATCATACGCACGATACATGCTGTATGTTAAATCTTGTGAACCACCAATAACTATAGGAATGATCTTCTTTTTTATCAAATCAGATACCACTTTGCGTAAAGCAAAATAAGTATCTTCTTTTGAATTTCCTGGTAAAATATCGCCCAAATCAGCAATGCTAGCATCCCAATTCCCTGGAAACATACTATAAAATTCCTGTCTGAAAACAGTCAAATCTCCTGAATTTGCAATCGTATCACTTCCTCGGTTTTCTAAAACACCTATTAAAGCAATTTTTACTTTATCTAAATCCGGAAAATCTTCCTGGGTATGAAACACCACTTTACTGCCCAATTGCTGGGAGCTAAGTGATTTTAATACTACCAAGAATTCACTACTTATTGGCTCCAGAAAATCAAATCCTATCATAATATGCTATTCTCAACTTTTTGCTTCCCAAGAATAAGAGGAAAATACTAGTTTTATTTCTTTTTAGCTGTAGTTTTTTTTGCTGCTGGTTTTTTCACGGCCGCTTTCTTAGCTGGTGCTTTTTTAGCAGGCGTTTTTTGAGCAATCAATTCCTGAACTTCAGCCAAAGTCATTTTTGCAGCATCGACATCTTTACTCAATTCAATTTTGATTTTTCCTTTCGTAATTACCGAACGTCCCCATCTTGCTTTCTCCACTAAAATACCTTCATCTTCCCAATTGTGGATCACTTTATCAATGTTTTTCTGTAACTTATCTTCAATCAAAGCTTCAATATCAGCTTGCGATAAATTATCAAAATCATACTTTTTACTCACATTGATAAAAATTCCGTCCCATTTAATAAAGGGTCCAAAACGTCCAGTTCCTTTTTGCACACCTTCACCTTTGTAAGTAGCAATAGGTGCATCAGCTTTTATTTTTTCATCAATTAATTCCTGAGCTCTTTCTTTGGTTACTGCTAATGGATCTTCTCCTCTTGGCAAAGAAATAAATACACTTCCGTGACGTACATAAGGTCCAAAACGACCATTATTTACTTCCACTTCTTCATCTTTATATGTTCCTAAAGCTTTTGGCAACAAAAACAAATTCAAAGCATCTTCTAAGGTAATGTTTCCAATGTTTTGCTCTTTCATCAAACTAGCAAACTTCTTTTCTTCGTCTTCGGCATCTCCTATTTGAGCCATTGGACCAAATTTCCCTAAACGAACCGAAACCGGTTTTCCTGTTGCTGGATCTGTACCTAAAATTCGTTCTCCACTTTCTCTATCTGCATTGGCTTCAACATCTTTTACAGTAGGATGAAACTGATCGTAGAACTCCTGCATCATAGTAGCCCATTCGATATTTCCTTCAGCAATTTCGTCAAAATCCTGCTCTACTTTTGCAGTAAAATTATAATCTAAAATGTTTCCGAAATTCTTCACCAGGAAATCAGTAACAATGGTTCCAATGTCTGTTGGCACTAATTTTCCTTTATCAGAACCCGTGTTTTCTTTCAACAACTTCTCTCCTACTTTTCCAGATTGCAAAGTAAGTTGTGTATAATTACGCTCTTGTCCTTCTAAATTCCCTTTTTCCACATAATTTCTATTGATAATTGTAGAAATGGTTGGCGCATAAGTAGATGGACGACCAATACCTAATTCTTCTAACTTTTTAACCAAAGAAGCCTCAGTATATCTTGCCGCTGGACGCGAATAACGCTCGGTTGCTGTAATATAATTGTTTTGTAATTTCTCGTTTACTTTCATCGCTGGCAACATACCTTCTTGCTCTTCTTCGTCATCATCATGCCCTTCCAAATACACTTTTAAGAAACCTTCAAAAAGCAATACTTCTCCAGAAGCCGTGAACAATTCGCTATGATTATTCGCCTGAATCTTAACATTAGTACGTTCTAACTTAGCATCACTCATTTGCGAAGCTAAAGTTCTTTTCCAAATCAAATCGTACAAACGCGCCTGATCTCTATCAATATTTACAGTGTGACGTGACATATCCGTTGGACGAATCGCCTCGTGCGCTTCCTGCGCTCCTTTGCTTTTATTTGCAAATGTTCGAGGATTAGAAAACTCCTTTCCATAAGATTTAATGATTTCAGCTTCGGCTGCATCCATAGCATCCTTAGACAAGTTTACACTATCTGTTCTCATGTAAGTAATCAATCCAGCTTCGTACAAACGTTGTGCTAATTGCATGGTAATTCCAACAGGCAAATACAATTTACGTGCTGCTTCTTGTTGTAAAGTCGAAGTAGTAAATGGTGCTGTTGGTGATTTTTTTGTTGGTTTCGTTTCTAAATCCGAAACCTTATAAGTAGAACCGATGTTTTTACTCAAAAACTCTTCGGCTTCTTTTTTAGTATTAAAATTTTTAGGCAATTTGGCTTTGAATGCTTTTCCAGCTTCGTTAGTAAATTCGGCTACAACCGAATAAGAAGCTACAGCTTTAAAATCCTGAATTTCACGTTCGCGTTCTACAATTAAACGAACAGAAACCGATTGTACACGACCTGCTGAAAGTCCGCCTTTGATTTTTCTCCATAAAACTGGCGATAATTCATAACCCACCAAACGGTCTAATACACGACGTGCTTGCTGAGCGTTAACTAAATTATAATCAATTTCACGTGGATTATCAATTGCTTTTAAAATGGCATTTTTTGTAATTTCATGAAAAACAATTCTTTTGGTTTTGCTTTTATCTAATTTTAATTCTTCCGCCAGGTGCCAAGAAATAGCCTCACCCTCGCGGTCCTCATCGCTTGCTAACCAAACCGTTTCGGCATTTTTAGATAAAGTTTTAAGTTTGCTTACTAAGGCTTTTTTATCAGAAGAAACTTCATATTTAGGTTTAAACCCATTTTCTACATCTACTCCTATTTCCTTTGAAGGTAAGTCGGCAATATGCCCATAACTTGACTCTACTTGAAAATCACTTCCTAGAAATTTCTCGATTGTTTTTGCCTTTGCAGGTGACTCAACTATTACTAAATTCTTTGCCATTACTTTATTTTTCTCAGACAAAAGTATCTATTTTTTTTAAATACAAAGGCTTTAGATTTTTTTTTTGAAATATTTGGCAACTCTCCTTAAATATAGATACTAGGCTTTTCCAGTCATTCTAGTCTCAATTTCTTTACCTTATATATGTTGAATTCTAAAAATCTATCATTTCCATTTTGGTTAATAAACATGAAATAATTGTTCTGATTTTAAAAACAAACGACAAAAGAAAGCCAGAAAAAAGAATAGCTTTCTGTGAAAACAAAAAATACTGTTAATTCTTCATCTGACATCTTGTCATATCCGTTTGATTTCTCTTATCTTTGTGCTTTGAAACAACTAGAATGGAAAAGATTATAGAAGAGAGTAAACAAGGTGAAAGCCTTGTACTGGAAAACAAACCAGAAAACAATAAAAAACTTTACATAGAGAGTTATGGCTGTGCGATGAATTTTTCAGACAGTGAAATAGTTGCTTCTATATTATCGAGCAACGGCTATAATACGACTCAAATTTTAGAAGAAGCCGATTTGGTTTTGGTCAATACTTGTTCGATTCGTGATAAAGCCGAACAAACCATTCGAAAACGTTTAGAGAAATACAATGCGGTAAAACGTATTAATTCAAAAATGAAAGTAGGCGTTTTAGGCTGTATGGCTGAACGTTTGAAAAGTCAGTTTTTAGAAGAAGAAAAAATAGTTGACCTTGTGGTAGGTCCTGATGCGTACAAAGATTTACCAAATCTTTTAAGCGAAGTTGAAGAAGGTCGTGATGCAATTAATGTTATTTTATCGAAAGAAGAAACTTATGGCGATATTTCGCCAGTTCGTTTGATGAGTAACGGAATCACCGCTTTAGTTTCCATCACTCGTGGTTGCGATAATATGTGTACGTTTTGCGTAGTTCCTTTTACACGCGGACGAGAACGCAGCCGTGAGCCACAAAGTATTATGAGTGAAATTCAGGATTTATGGGATAAAGGTTTTAAGGAAATCACGCTCTTGGGTCAAAACGTAGATAGTTATTTATGGTATGGCGGCGGATTGAAAAAAGATTTTGAGAATGCCACAGATATGCAAAAAGCAACCGCAGTAGACTTTGATCAATTACTCGAAATGGTAGCCGTTGGTTTTCCAAAAATGCGTGTTCGTTTTTCGACCTCAAATCCGCAAGACATGCACGAAAGTGTGTTGCATGTAATTGCAAAGCATCCAAATATTTGCAAACACATTCACTTACCAGTACAATCAGGAAGTAACCGAATTCTAAAAGAAATGAATCGTTTGCACAGTCGTGAAGAATACATGACTCTGATTGATAAAATTAGAACTATTATTCCAGACGCAGCTATTTCGCAAGATATGATTGCGGGTTTCCCAACAGAAACTGAAGAAGATCATCAGGACACTTTGAGTTTGATGGAATATGTAAAATATAATTTTGGTTACATGTATTCGTATTCGGAACGTCCTGGGACTTTGGCAGGAAGAAAAATGGAAGATGATGTTACAGAAGAAACCAAAGCCAGAAGATTACAAGAAATTGTCGATTTACAACAAAAACACGCTTGGTTTCGCTCAGAAGAATTCATTGGAAAAACAGTTGAAGTATTAATTGAAAAAGTTTCCAAAAAGTCAACAGAAGAGTTGTCTGGAAGAAACTCTCAAAGTATTACAGTAGTTTTCCCAAAAGAGAACTATAAAATAGGTGACTTTGTAAATGTAAGAATCAATTCTTGCACCAGCGGAACATTAAAAGGGGAAGCGGTAGGATATTCTGAAATGAATTAATTTTTCAATCAATGACAAAGAAACAAATACTTATAGTTATACTAACTTTTATCATTGGATTTGGAACTACTTTCTACGTTATTAGAACTTATTTTCCAAAACATAAAGTTGAACAAACTGTTGTTACAAAAGATACTTTGGTAAAAACAGAAAAATAAATCTGCGAATCTACGTTTAATAAAAAAGAGATTGCTTCGTGCCTCGCAATGACAAAATGGAAACAGTTCAAAACATAAAACAGCGATTTGAGATTATTGGGAATGACCCAAAGCTCAATCGCGCCATAGAAAAAGCCATCCAAGTAGCCCCAACTGACATTTCGGTATTGGTTACTGGAGAAAGTGGTGTTGGTAAAGAAAATATTCCAAGAATCATCCATTCGTTATCCCATCGAAAACACGGCAAATACATTGCTGTAAACTGTGGTGCTATTCCCGAAGGAACTATTGACAGTGAACTTTTTGGTCACGAAAAAGGAGCTTTTACTGGTGCAACCAGTACTCGTGAAGGTTATTTTGAAGTAGCCAATGGAGGAACTATTTTTCTGGATGAAGTTGGTGAATTACCACTAACCACCCAAGTACGTTTATTGAGAATCCTTGAAAATGGAGAATTCCTGAAAGTAGGTTCTTCGCAGGTTCAAAAAACCGATGTACGAATTGTGGCTGCAACTAACGTGAACTTGTTTAACGCTATCGAAAAAGGAAAATTCCGTGAAGATTTGTACTATCGTTTAAGTACTGTAGACATTGCTTTGCCTCCTTTACGTGATAGAAAAGATGACATTCATTTATTGTTTCGAAAATTTGCTGCCGATTTTGCCCATAAATACAAAATGCCTCCATTAAAATTAGATGATAATGCAGTGCAATTGTTGCAAAAATACCGATGGAGCGGAAACATTCGTCAGCTGAGAAACGTTGCAGAACAAATTTCCGTTTTAGAAACCAATCGCGATATTTCGGGTGCAGCTTTGCAATCTTATTTACCACCAACAGAAGGCAGTAATCTGCCATCAGTAATTAAGAGTAATAAAAGCGAAAGTGATTTTAGTACCGAAAGAGACATTCTATACAAAGTCCTTTTTGACATGAAAAGTGATTTGAACGATCTTAAAAAATTGACTTTGGAACTAATGAAAAGCGGTGCTGCAAAAGCTCAGGATATTAATCCGAATTTAATTCAGAAAATATACGGTTCTAAAGAAGAAGACAGCGAAATCGAGTTTGAAGAACAACCTGTAACAGCTGTAATGACGCCAAATCATAACGAAAATTATAACAATTCCGAAGACAATTATCTTTTTGCCGAAACTATTGAAGAAGAAGAAATACTGCGTTTAGAACAAAAAGAAATCGAAATGATTAAAAAATCATTAGAAAAAAACAAAGGAAAAAGAAAAGCTGCTGCTGACGAACTAGGAATTTCCGAAAGAACGCTGTATCGAAAAATCAAACAATTTGACCTTTAAAAAGAAAAAACAATATTAAAACCCAAATTGCTCCGCCAGTTCGCTAACGCTCGAGTCCAAATTTACTATCTTTGACAGACTTTTTAAATTTCGAATATTGGAATTCGGAGTTTAAAAAATTGGAATTTATCACAGATTTTATGAAAAAAATACATTCTCTTTTTGCATTGGTAAGTCTTTTTATGTTGAGCAGCTGCGGAATTTACAACTTTACCGGAACGGGGAAAATTGATGCTAAAACCTTTCAAGTTAATTTTTTTCAAAACAATGCCGATTTAGTTGAACCTGGAATTGATAGAACTTTTACATTAGCCTTACAAGATCTTCTTATCAATCAAACTAATTTAAACTTAGTAAGTAGCGGTGGTGATTTAACGTATGAAGGAGAAATTGTAGATTACCGAATCAGTCCAATGACTGCTACTGCCGATCAACAAGCATCTCAAAACCGATTAAAAATAAGAGTGAATGTTCGGTTTATGAATAGAAAAAAAGAAGCAGATGATTTTGAAAAAACATTCGAATTTTATTACGATTATCCAGCACAAACCCAATTACAAGGTGCAGTTCTAACTACAGCACTAGATGAAATTTTTGAAAGAATTACACAAGATATTTTTAATGAATCATTAGCTAAATGGTAAAAATAGTTGGCAGTACTCAGTCATCAATTAGCACTGAACACTGATTACTGAAAACTGAACACTAAAAACTAAAATGAACGTAACCGATTATACTTATTTAATTAACAAACCCAACACAATTACTCAAAAGCAAACCTTGGCTTTAGAGAAAGTATTGGATGAGTTTCCTTATTTTCAAAGTGCCAGAGCCTTACGATTAAAAGGACTGTATAACGAAAGTAGTTTTAAGTACAATTCGGCATTAAAAATTACAGCAGCACATACTACTGATAGAGCTATTTTATTTGATTTTATCAGTTCAGAAGATTTTAATGCCATCCAAAAAGCATTATTTGAAAAGAAAACAAATGAACTTCTTTCGATTCAGGTAGTAGATAGTATCGAAATCGTTCAGGAAAAACGAATAGCATCTCAAGAAGACAATGTTGCTTTAGAAGCTACTTCTTCTCATGAAACTGAAGTTTTAGAAACAACTAATACTCCAGAAGAAAAACTAGAACTTGGTAAACCATTAGAATTTTCTAAAAGCGAAACGCATTCTTTTCAGGAATGGCTTCAGCTTTCGAGAATACAACCTATAAATAGAGAATCAGAAACTAAAAATAGTTCAGCAACTATTAAAACTGAAGATATTTCTAAGAAGAAACAAGAGGCAATTATCAATAAGTTTATTGAAAGCAATCCGAAGATTTCAGCAGTTAAACACGGAACACCTCCTAGCATTAACATAGACATTAATAAAGAGGACACCACTTCGTTAATGACAGAGACTTTAGCCAAGGTATATTTAGAACAAAAAAAATATCAAAAAGCGATTCAAGCTTATGAAATATTAATTTTGAAATATCCAGAAAAAAGTAGTTTCTTTGCAGACCGCATATCGGATATTAAGATTTTACAACAAAACAATAATAATTAAGTAATGAGCACATTTTCAATTTTTTTAGTTTTAATAACAATAGTTTGTTTCCTACTGATTGTAGTAATTATGGTTCAAAATCCTAAAGGTGGTGGATTATCATCTACATTAGGAGGATCAACACAAATGGGTGGTGTACAAAAAACAACGGACTTTTTAGACAAAAGTACTTGGACTTTAGCAATCGCTTTAATCGCTTTGATTTTATTATCAAGTTTAAGTTTCACTGGATCATTAAGCGATAGTGATTCTAAAATTATTGATAATACTGAAGCAGCTGCACCAGCTCCTGCTCCTGCTACTCAACCAGCTGTGCCAGTTACGCCAGCTCCTGCAAAATAATTCCTATTCTAAATAGATTAAAAAATGCCAGCCTGTCAAAGCTGGCATTTTTCATAAGAAAATATGTCAGCATTGTTTATGCTGGCACAATTTCTGAAAATGAATTGGCAACAATAAACTTCATAATTTAAAATATAAAAACATGGCATTAAACATTAAACCGCTTTCAGACAGAGTTCTTATTGAACCAGCTGCAGCCGAAACAAAAACTGCATCAGGAATTTTCATTCCGGACACTGCCAAAGAAAAACCACAAAAAGGAACTGTAGTTGCAGTAGGAAACGGATCTAAAGACCACACTATGACCGTAAAAGTTGGTGACACTGTACTTTATGGTAAATATGCTGGAACTGAATTAAAATTAGAAGGAACAGATTATCTTATCATGAGAGAAGATGATATTCTTGCAATAATCTAAAAATCCCCACCCAACCTCCCCGAAGGGGAGGAGATTGAAATAAATAAAAATATTTACAAACAAAAACCATCTCGGCTCCCTCTCCTTTGGAGAGGGCTGGGGTGAGGAAAAATAAACAAAAATGGCAAAAGACATAAAATTTGATATCGAAGCACGTGACGGATTAAAACGTGGTGTTGACGCATTAGCAAATGCAGTAAAAGTAACTTTAGGACCTAAAGGTCGTAATGTAATCATTGGAAAAACTTTTGGTGGACCAACTGTTACTAAAGATGGTGTTTCTGTTGCTAAAGAAATTGAATTAAAAGACCCATTAGAAAATATGGGAGCTCAAATGGTAAAAGAAGTAGCTTCTAAAACCAATGATTTAGCTGGAGACGGTACTACAACTGCAACTGTTTTAGCACAAGCTATCGTTAAAGAAGGTTTGAAAAACGTTGCTGCCGGAGCGAACCCAATGGATTTAAAAAGAGGAATTGACAAGGCGGTTGAAGCTATTGTTGCTGACCTTGCAAAACAATCTCAGGTTGTAGGAAGTGATTCAGACAAAATCAAACAAATTGCTTCTATCTCTGCAAACAATGACGAAGTTATTGGTGAATTGATTGCTACTGCTTTCGCAAAAGTAGGTAAAGAAGGTGTAATTACTGTTGAAGAAGCAAAAGGAACTGATACTTTTGTTGACGTAGTTGAAGGAATGCAATTTGACAGAGGATATCTTTCTCCATATTTTGTGACTAATTCTGAAAAAATGGAAGTAGAATTAGATTCTCCATACATTTTATTATACGACAAAAAAGTTTCTTCTTTAAAAGAATTATTACCAGTTCTTGAGCCGGTTGCTCAATCAGGAAAACCATTATTGATTATTGCTGAAGACGTTGATGGAGAAGCTCTTTCTACATTAGTAGTAAACAAATTAAGAGGTGCTCTTAAAATTGCTGCTGTAAAAGCTCCTGGTTTTGGAGACAGAAGAAAAGCAATGCTTGAAGATATTGCTATCTTAACAGGTGGAACAGTAATCTCTGAAGAAAGAGGTTATACTCTAGAAAACACAACTATCGAAATGTTAGGAACAGCAAAAAGAGTTTCTATCGATAAAGACAATACTACTGTGGTAAGCGGTGCTGGTGATGTAGAAATGATCAAAAACCGCGTGAACCAAATTAAAGGTCAAATGGAAGTTACAACTTCTGATTATGACAAAGAAAAACTACAAGAACGTTTAGCTAAACTAGCTGGAGGTGTTGCTGTACTTTATGTTGGTGCTGCTTCTGAAGTAGAAATGAAAGAGAAAAAAGACCGTGTGGACGATGCATTACATGCAACTCGTGCTGCTGTTGAAGAAGGAATTGTTGCTGGTGGTGGTGTTGCATTATTAAGAGCTAAAGCAGCGCTAGCTGATCTTAAAGCCGAAAATGCTGACGAAGCTACTGGAATCCAAATTGTTTCTCGTGCTATCGAATCTCCATTAAGAACTATTGTTGAAAATGCAGGTCTTGAAGGTTCTGTAGTTGTTGCAAAAGTGGCTGAAGGTTCAGGTGATTTTGGATACAATGCAAAAACTAACGAATATGTAGATATGCTTAAAGCAGGTATTATCGATCCTAAAAAAGTAACTCGTGTAGCATTAGAAAATGCAGCATCAGTTTCAGGAATGATTTTAACTACTGAATGTGCATTAATTGACATTAAGGAAGAAAATGGTGGTGGAAACCCAATGGGTGGTGGAATGCCAGGAATGATGTAATATTTCTAAAATTCCAATATAAAAATTCCAAAATCGGAATTGAAATAAAAAAAATCCGTCTTGTGAATTTACAAGACGGATTTTTTATTTTTCTCTTCAATCCAGCGGGACATATATTTTGTGCTTTTTAAAGTATGATGTTGCAACAATTCACCCATAAAATTATTTAAACGATGTTGCTTTATATTCGAAAGCAACAACTGAATTTGTTTAGCAAAATCATCCTCAAATAAAATTTTCAAATATCTTTTCTTGATTATTTCAGTTCCATTATTTTGGGCTTGAAGCCAAATTTCTTTTCCCTGATACAATTGTATTGCTTGCTCAGCAAAAGTTTCTGGATTATTTTCAACAAAACCATTCCAAGGTAAATTGCCTTGCATGGATTCGGCACCAATAGCAGTTGTAACACTTGGCGTTCCGCATTGCATGGCTTCCAGTAATTTTCCTTTTATTCCTGCACCAAAACGCAAAGGAGCTAAAACTACACGTGCTTTTTGAACAACTTCAGTTGCACTTTCGGCTCGTCCCTGAATTAAAAAACCTTCTTTTTTATTATTCAATTGCAATACTTTTTGAGAAGGATAAGCTCCATAAACATTTAAAACAGCATCTTGCATTTGTTTTTTAATAATTGGCCAAATTGTTTCTTTCAAATACTGAACTGCATTCCAATTGGGTTCATGAAGAAAATTACCAATAAATACAAAATCCTTTCTATCCTCAAATTTCGGTAGCAGATTCAAATCGGGAATAGCTTCTGAATTCAACAACAGAGGCAAATAATACAGTAATGATGGATCTATTTTAAAAACATTTGTTAGCAATTCTATTTCATATTCAGAAATCATTAAGGACAAATCGCAACGTAAAATGCTGGCAATTTCCCTCTTAGCAATTTCTTCTTCTAATAAATCTGAAATTTGAAATTCACGTTTTTCTTTAAATGCTTTTTGCCTTGCTAATCGCAAACAATGCAAATCTTCGGTGTCTAAAATCCGTAATGCGTCGGGACAATTTTCGGCAACACGCCAGCCAAATTGCTCCTCAATCATAAATCGATCAAACAAAACAATCTTTGGATTTAATGCTTTTATAAAATCATCAAAACTAGAATTATTCAATTCAATGGATTCTTTTTGAACATCAAACTCCCTCAAATCAACCATAAAATTACTATCCTGAGCGGGACTTGCAAAAACAACTTGAAATCCTTGTTTTTGAAATAACGAAATTAATTGCATCATCCTACCTCCTGCCGCCGAAGAATTTGGCTCAGGCCATACAAAACCAATTATCAAGAGCGATTGCATCTGATTCATATCCACATAAAAATTAGTAGTACAAAATAATACTAAATTAATGGTTATTCACTCCTTTCGACTAAAATAACTGAAATAAAGACTAATTTTGCAGCAATAAAACTGAGGAATATGTTAGGATTAAAATTAGCCACCGATCCAAGATGGGTCAACATCGTAGAATCTAATATCGAAGAAATTTTAACGGATCACGCCTGGTGCGAACAAAAAGCAGCTTCTAACGCCATAAGTCTTATTACTCAAAACTCAGAAAAAGAAGAATTGGTTACTGAATTAATGATTATTGCTCTGGAAGAAATCGAGCATTTTAAAATGGTTCATGATCTTATCAAAGAAAGAGGACTTACTTTTGGACGGGAACGCAAAGACAGCTACGTTAATGAATTATTCAAATTCATGAAAAAAGACGGAAGTCGTAATGATGCTTTGTGCGAACGTTTGCTTTTTTCGGCTATGATTGAAGCCAGAAGTTGTGAGCGTTTTAAAGTTTTATCAGAAAACATTAAAGATCCAGAATTGGCTAAATTCTACCGTGATCTAATGATTAGCGAAGCAGGACATTACACCACTTTTTTAGCTTTCGCCAAAAAATATGCTGATAATGTTGATGTAGACAAACGTTGGAAAGAATGGATTGAGTATGAAACTTCGATAATTACAAACTACGGAAAGAACGAAACCATTCACGGATAATAATTTATTATAAAATTCGTTCCTAAATTTATTTCTCAAATAACCATTACTATCATGTCTCAAAAAAAAGCTATATTTTTTAAAATTTTAAAATATATAGGAATCACGCTAATCAGTTTATTGGCTTTTATGTTTATTGCTCCTTATATTTTTGCAGATAGAATTAATGCAGAAATAAAAAAAGTAGCGAATCAAAAGCTAAATGCTAAACTGGATTATTCGGAATCTAATATTTCTTTTTTCAATCATTTTCCTTCGTTGACTGTGAGTTTGGAAAATTTCAAACTGAATGGTTCGGCTCCTTATCAAAATGAAAATCTAATTACTGCAAAAGAAATTGCTTTTGGTATTGACGTGCCTAGTTTAATCTTTGGAAAATCAGTGAATATTGATAAAATCTTTCTTTCTAATGCTGATATTAATGTAAAAGTCAACAAAGAAGGATTTGCAAATTACAATGTTTACAAAGCTGACAAAACAAAAACTACTGAAAAGAACGAAGAAGACAGTTCGTTAAAACTGGAGAAAATAGAAATCGATAATACTAAAATTGTCTATGACGATTTATCGACCAAACTTCACTTTGATATTTTTGGTTTCAATTATTTAGGGAAAGGCGATTTAAGCAAGGCCATTTTTGATTTGTCTTCCAAAGCGCAAATTGAGAAACTCAATCTTTTGTATGATAACGAGCCTTATTTAATGAACAAAAAAGTAAATGCAGATTTAATTACCAAGGTAAATGTAAACTCGCTTTCGTTAATTTTTCAGGAAAATGATTTAAAAATAAATAACCTAATTGTTGATTTCAAAGGGAAATTCGATTTCCTTAAAGAAGGATACAATATGGATTTTATCCTGAAAACCACTAATAGTAACTTACATGATTTCTTTACTGCTTTTCCTCCAAAATTCATCACCTGGCTTGATAAAACTAAATTGACTGGAAAAACAGATTTAAATTTATCTTTAAAAGGTAATTATATCGCTTCTAAAAACATAGCGCCAAAACTTGAATTAGATTTCAAAATTAGAAACGGAAGCGTTAATTACAATCAAAGCCCAGCCACAGTAAGTAATTTGAATGTTGATTTTGACACTCAATTGCCTTCACTGAATCCTGATTCTCTAATTGTAGATTTAAGAAATTTATCGCTTAATATTGGTCAGGAAACTTTAAAAGCAAAATTATACAGCACTGGAACTTCTGTTATAGATGTGAATGCTGCGCTCAATGCTAAAATAGATTTAGAAAAGCTAAATCGTGCCATAGGAATTCCAGATATTGAATTAAAAGGAATGCTGGTAGCTGACGGAACTGCAAAAGGAAAGTTTGATAAAAAAAACGGACTATTTCCAGTAACGAATGCCGTTATTAACTTAAACGATGGTTTCCTTAAAACTAAATATTATCCAAATCCAATCACTAATATCGGAATTGTTTCTACTATTTCGAATCCAAAAGGCACTTTCGAAGATTTAAAAGTAGTTTTACAACCAGCACAATTTACTTTTGAAGGAAATCCAGTTTTTGTAAAAGCCAATCTTAGTAATTTTGACAATCTTATTTATGATATTACTGCCAAAGGAATTTTAGACATTGGAAAAATCTACCAAGTTTTTTCTCAAAAAGGACTGGATGTTAAAGGTTTTATCAAAGCCGATTTGGCTCTAAAAGGAAAACAAAGTGATGCCGAAAAAGGAAACTATTCAAAACTTAAAAATAGTGGAACACTTGAAATTAGAGACATCAAATTAGCATCTGAATATTTACCGAAATCATTTCTTATCAAACAAGGAATTTTTAAATTCAATAATGATAAGATGCGTTTCAATACTTTTTTAGCTTCTTACGGAGAATCTGATTT
>Ga0247805_1000525_pt1 | contig 19756 bp, 20 predicted proteins | sample UWRJL044104R1_FD_180930 | JGI IMG/M metagenome (GOLD analysis project Ga0247805, IMG submission 180930) | Plant litter microbial communities from Arlington Agricultural Research Station in Wisconsin, United States - UWRJ-L044-104R-1 | ecosystem: Environmental > Terrestrial > Plant litter >... | reverse complement strand
CGCCACCTGCGCCAGACAGACGCGCGGATGCACGTGCGTGAAGAGATTCCGTTCTACACCGGTCGCCGCATCGACGTCTCGGAGATTGCAGAGATTCTTTCGTGACCATCACCAATGGCGGCTTCGATACGGCCGTCGTCGTCGGAGCCGCATCAGCCCAGGCTGCAGCGGGCGCCGAGCACGTCACAGAGGCCGTTGCCTATGACGCAATTCTTCTCGCGAGCTTCGGCGGCCCAGAGGGGCAAGACGATGTCATCCCATTCCTGCGTAATGTCACGCGTGGCCGTGGCATCCCCGAGGAACGCCTCGAGGAGGTCGCTCACCACTACCGAGCATTCGGTGGCGTGAGCCCGATCAACGACCAGAACCGCGAGCTCAAAGCCGCGCTCGAGGCCGAGCTCGCACGCCGCGGAATCGACCTGCCGGTGCTGTGGGGCAACCGCAACTGGGATCCCTACCTGCGCGACGCCCTCACCGAAGCGAACTCGCTCGGCTTCACTAAGCTCATCGCGATCGGCACGTCGGCCTACTCGTCGTACTCGAGTTGCCGCCAGTACCGCGAGGACTACGCGATCGCCCTCGATGAAACCGGCTTGGGTGGTGTCATCGCGATCGACAAGGTTCGCCAGTTCTTCGACCACCCCGGATTCGTCGAGCCCTTTATCGAGGGAGTCACGCAGGGGCTGATGGATGTCGCGGCTCGCGGCATTGCGCCGTCACAGACCCACGTGCTCTTCGCGACCCACTCGATTCCGACAACCGACGCCGGCAAGAGCGGTCCGCAGGGCAACGCATACCAGGCGCAGCATCTCGCCGTCGCGGAGGTAGTGATGCTCGCGGCCACAGGTGCGAGCTCGACCGCCGACATGGTCTCGAGCTCAACGGTTGGCGACGGTTCAACGACCGGCGACGTGCCGTGGTCGCTTGTCTACCAGTCGCGTTCCGGACCCCCGAGCATGCCGTGGCTCGAACCCGACATCAACGACGCGATGCGCGAGCTCGCCGCTGCCGGCACCGAGGCCTTCGTTATTGTTCCGCTCGGTTTTGTGAGTGACCACATGGAAGTCAAGTGGGACCTCGACACCGAGGCGCTCGAGACGGCCGAAGAGCTCAACACCTTTGCGGTTCGCGTTCCGACGCCGGGAGTTCACGCGGCCTATGTCACTGGTCTGATCGACCTCGTGATGGAGCGAGTCAACGGCACGCCGACAGAGGAGCGCCCCTCGCTCACCGAGCTCGGCCCCTGGTACGACACCTGCCGCCCGGGTTGTTGCGAGAACGTGCGACTGGGCTTCAAGCCCGCGCTCGCCGGGATCCAGCCATGAGCGCCCCCGCGGTAGTGCGCATCGGTACGCGCGGCAGCGCACTTGCCCTCGCCCAGACCCAGACCATCGCAAACGCGCTCACTGCCAAGACCGGTGCAGCCGTCGAGATCATCACAGTGACGACCCACGGCGACCGCTCGACCGAATCGCTCTCGACGATTGGCGGAACCGGCGTGTTCGCGAGCGCACTGCGCGAAGCGCTCCTCGCTGGTGAGTGCGATGTTGTTGTTCACTCGCTCAAGGACCTCCCCACCGACCCGGAGCCCGGTCTCGTCATCGCGGCAATCCCCAAGCGCGCCGATGCCCGCGACGCCCTGTGCGCGCGCGACGGCCTGACTCTCGAGACTCTTCCTGAGGGTGCTCGCGTCGGCACCGGTTCGCCTCGCCGCGTCGCCCAGTTGCTCGCTCGTCGGCCCGACCTCGAGGTCGTCGACATTCGCGGCAACATTGACACGCGCCTCGGCCGTACCGTCGGTGGCGACCTCGACGCCGTTGTACTCGCCGCCGCAGGGCTCGAGCGCATCGGACGCAGCGATGCTGTCACCGAGTTTCTCTCTCTCGCCGGATGGCCGACCGCCCCCGGCCAGGGCGCTCTCGCGCTTGAGGTTCGCAAGGGCGAAGAGAAGCTCGTCGCCGCACTCGACCACAAGCCAACGCGCACAACCGTCTCGGCCGAGCGCGCGGTTCTCGCGCAGCTCGAGGCCGGCTGCGCAGCGCCGATCGCCGCTCACGCTTTTATCGACGACGGACTCCTCTTTCTCGACGGTCGCGTCTACGCGCCCGACGGCACTGACAAGGTCACGAGCTCGCACGCTCTCTACGTCTCCGACACCCCCAACCCTGCGGCCGACGTTGCGGGCCGCGTTTCAGCGGAACTCATCGCACTCGGCGCCTCGAACATCGCGCCCCTCAAGGACTAGACAATGGACTACCGTCCCCGTCGTCTTCGCACGACCCCGGCCATGCGCCGACTCGTCGCCGAAACGCGCCTCCACCCAGCCGACCTCGTTCTCCCGATGTTCCTGCGCGAGGGCGCGGCCGAGCCGCACCCCATCCAGTCGATGCCGGGCGTCGTTCAGCACTCGACCGACAGCTTCAAGCGCGCTCTCGCAGATGCGGCAGCCGCAGGCATCGGTGGCGTGATGCTCTTCGGCGTTCCCACCGACAAAGACGCGACGGGCAGCGGCGCGACCGACCCCGAGGGAATCCTCAACGTGGCGACGCGTATCGCCGTCGCAGAGGTGGGTGACGCACTCGTTGTGCAGACCGACCTGTGCCTCGACGAGTTCACCGACCACGGCCACTGCGGCGTTCTCGACGCCGAGGGTCGCGTCGACAACGATGCAACCCTCGAGCGCTACGTCGAGATGGGTCTCGTGCAGGCAGAAGCCGGCAGCCAAATTCTCGGCCTGAGCGGCATGATGGACGGCCAGGTCGCCGCCGTGCGCGAAGCTCTCGAAGACGCGGGGCACACCGACGTCGCCATCCTCGCCTACGCCGCGAAGTATGCCTCGGCGTACTACGGACCGTTCCGCGAGGCAGTGCAGTCGTCGCTCGTCGGCGATCGCCGCAGCTACCAGCTTGACGCCGCGAACTCGCGCGAAGGCATCCGCGAGGTGCTTCTCGACATCGAGCAGGGTGCCGACATCGTGATGGTCAAGCCCGCGGGTAGCTACCTCGACGTGCTCGCAGAGACTGCGGCAGTGAGCACCGTGCCTGTGTGGGCGTACCAGGTGTCGGGCGAGTACTCGATGATCGAGGCCGCGGCTGCCCACGGTTGGATCGATCGGGAACGCACAATCGCCGAATCCGTACTCGGCATCAAGCGCGCCGGCGCTGACGTTGTGCTCACTTACTGGGCCGTTGAACTTGCGAGGACACTGCGATGACCACCGAAAACATCGACGCCATCACCAACGCCACGGAGTTCAGCCGTGCGCAGGCCTCCATCCCCGGAGGCGTAAATTCGCCGGTTCGCGCATTTGGCTCGGTCGGCGGAACACCGCGGTTCTTTGTACGCGCGCAAGGCGCCTACGTCACAGACGTGGAGGGCCGCGACTACGTTGACCTCGTGAACTCATGGGGACCCGCCCTTCTTGGCCACGCCCATCCGGACGTGATCGAGGCAGTACATCACGCCGTCGACCGTGGCCTGGGGTTCGGAGCCTCCACTCCGGGAGAAACGCAACTGGCCGAGCTTGTGAAGGAGAGGGTGCCCGTCGTCGAACGTGTGCGCCTCGTTTCCACCGGCACAGAAGCCACGATGACGGCAATCAGGATCGCGCGCGGTTCGACGGGTCGCACCCTCCTTGTGAAGTTTGCCGGTCACTACCACGGCCACTCCGACGGACTTCTCGCTGAGGCGGGTTCGGGGCTCGCAACTCTCGCAATGCCCGGATCTGCTGGTGTCACGGAGGCGACGGCAGCGCAGACCCTCGTCATTCCGTACAACAACATCGACGCCGTGCGCGAGGTCTTCGAGGCCCACCCGAAAGACATCGCGGGCATCATTTTCGAGGCGGCGGCCGCGAACATGGGAGTCGTTCCTCCGCTGCCGGGCTTCAATGCCGAGGTCGCGAAGATCGCCCACAAGCACGGCGCACTCGTTATTTCTGATGAGGTGCTCACCGGGTTCCGCGTGAGCTCCGCCGGCTGGTGGGGTCTCGAGAGCGACTGGACTCCCGACCTGATGACCTTCGGCAAGGTCGTCGGCGGCGGACTCCCGCTCGCCGCAATCGGTGGCCGCGCCGAGTACATGAACAAGCTCGCGCCCCTTGGCCCGGTCTATCAGGCGGGCACCCTGAGCGGCAACCCCGTCGCGGTCGCCGCCGGTATCGCGACCCTGACCGCCGCGACCCCTGAGGTCTACGCGCGGTTGGATGCAACGGCCGAGACGATCGCGAGCGCTACGAGCTCAGCGCTGAGCGCCGAGGGTGTTGAGCACGTCGTGCAGCGCGCGGGCAATCTGTTCTCGTTTGTATTCACGCGGGACGCCCCGCTCAACTACACAGACGTCAAGGCGCAGGAGTCGTGGCGCTACGCGCCGTTCTTCCACGCGATGCTCGACGCGGGTGTATCGCTTCCGCCGTCGGTGTTCGAGGCGTGGTTCGTCTCGGCTGCCATCGACGCGGCAGCAATCGGTCGGATCATCGAAGCTCTGCCCGCCGCGGCTAGAGCCGCGGCATCCGCCCGCCCTTAAATTGGTCGCGGGAGACCGCGATAGGCTCGGTTCAGAGAACGCTGGCCGAGTCACAAGGGGTATAAATGACGTCGGCGAAACAGCACCCGCAGTCGACAGAGACTCTCGACCGCATCGCTGACGACCTTCAGCAGCTGCGCATCGAGGCTGGCGCAATCTCGTACGCAGAGATCGCCACCCGCATAGCCCGTCGTCGCGAGTCACGAGGCATGAGTGCCGCGAGTGCGAGGGTTGACCGGTCATCGGTCTTCGATGCTTTCCGCTCTGGACGTACCCGCATCAACGCCGATCTCGTCGCAGAGATCGTCACGGCCCTCGGCGGTACCGATGTCGACGCGGAGCACTGGCGCTCGCGCTGCCTGCGTGCCGTCAACAAACCGAAGCCGTCTGAGCCTTCGTCGGTGCTGCAGCCGAGGCTTGTTTTTGTTGTCATCTTGCTTGCCGCGTGCGTTGGCCTCAACCTGTTCGGCGGAAACGTCGCGGCGAAGTTTCACCTGCTCGTCTACATCGACATGATCGGAACCGCGGTCGCAGCGATAGCTCTCGGCCCCTGGTATGGCGCGCTCGTTGGACTCACGTCGGGTGCGCTCGGAGCCCTCGGCGGAGTCGACATCACTCTCTCGTTCACGATCGTGAACGTCGTCGGCGCACTCGTCTGGGGCTACGGTGTTCACAAGTTTCGGGCCGACCGGTCGCTGCTGCGATTCTTCCTTCTCGGTCTCGTCGTCGCCGTGGCCTGCACCCTCGTCGCGACACCGATCAATGTTCTGGCCTACGGTGGTGCGGCCGGGCATGCCACCGACAGCATCACGGGGCAGCTGAGCGCGCTCGGCGAAGGCGTCTGGCTGGCCGTCTTTCTCGCGAACCTCACAACGTCGCTCGCCGACAAGTTCATCTCCGGGTTCGCGGCTCTCGGCCTCGTGCGAGTAATCGGGTGGCGCAAGCTGTCGATGGCGTAGGCGGTGTCCGGGAATGTCCAAGAACGCCGGATTGGCGAGACGGCACACGGGCGGCTTGGTTGGCTGGAGCTCATACCCAGCTGCACACCGACACTCCACCCGAGGGCACAATGGCCAAGAACAAGAAGCGTTCAATCTCCGAGACTCTGAAGATGGTGCTCGCGACGCCCGTCGGTACGAGTGACATCACCGATCTTTCTACGGCTCTCGGCGCGATCGACGCCTCGAAGCTCGACGACGCGGGTCGACTGGAGCTCGCGGGTATTGAATCCGACCTGCGGAAAGCCATAGCGGCGCACCCGCAGGATCCGATCGAAAGAGCCGCCGAGGTTAAGAAGATCAAGAACGCGAACACGCTGCGGGTGGTGGCCCAGGCTGTCGCCGCGCTCATCATCTTTGTCGTTGCGTGCCAGCCGGGTTCCGGTCTGACTATTGCGCTCGTGCTGCTTGTTGCAGCGATCATCGCCCGATTTGTCATCAAGTCATCGCTCACCAAGCGGGCCAACGCGCTTCTCGACACAGAGCAGGCAACGATAAAGGCGTTCTCGTCAACACTCGGTCGCTCCGTCGCCTTCAAGCACGGCGGTGCCGCGACGGGTCTGCACGCGCGCGCAGACCGGCTCCACCTCGACACGTTGAGCCCCAACGGTCTCACCGCCGAGCTGTCGCGGCGCCAGAGCGAGTCGCAGTCGTGGGCCCAGCGCCGCGCGGCGGGAGCGCAGGCTCACGCACAGCAGCAGGCGCAACGTGCGGTCGCCCTGCAGGACTACGTCAGCGAAGACCTCTACGCCGCCGCGAAGAACATCTCTGACCCAGACGAACGCCGCAAGGCACTGGTCGACGCCGACATGCACACGATGGACGTGCTCGACGACGAGCGGCGCATCGCGGAGGGCAAGCTTCTCGACGCGGCCGAGGTCAAGCGCCGCTCCGACGAGATGCACGACGCGCGCACCCAGAACATTCTGCGCAACACCGACAGCTGAAACCGTCGAAAAGTGCTCCAAACCGCGAGCGTTGGAGCACTTTCGCACGGTTGCGGCGTGTCCACCTTATGGGGGACTCCCAGCCGAACACGACTACGATTCGCGTGATAGCGCGAGCCGGTGCAGGATAGGGGCATGACCCACAGCGAGAAACCACTGGCGGGATGGCGCGTGCTCGTGCCCCGCGGTGGCAAGTGGGGTGACGCTGTCGCCGCAACACTCCGCGGTTACGGCGCTGTGCCGGTCATCGCGCCGCTCATCAACTTTGCAAGCTCCGCCGATCCCGACGCGCTGCGCGACTCGCTCGCCCGCCTCGAGGCCGCGGAGTTCGACTGGCTCGTCATCACGAGCGCGACGACCGTCGATGTGCTCGTGAGCCACGGCACGACAATTCCGCGCGAGACGCGCGTCGCGGCAGTCGGCGAGACAACGTCAGCCGCGCTGCAGCTCGCCGGTTACCACGTCGACTTTGTGCCCGAGAAAGACAACTCGGCGCGCGGCCTACTCAAGGAGTGGCCGCTCGCGAGCGTCAAGGGCAGTGTTCTTATCCCGCACTCTGACATTGCAGAACCAACGATCGTTGCGGGTCTCGCAGCTCGTGGATTCGAAGTCGAGTACGTCGCTGCGTACCGCACGGTAGGCGTGCCTGTTTCTGACCAGGTCGCTGCTGACGTCGCATCCGGGCGCACGAATGCTTTGCTTGTCACGAGTGGAAGCGTCGCTCGACAGATTGCCGCACAGCTCGCACCGCTGCCCGATGCGACAGTAGTCGCCTGCATCGGCCCGCGTACGGCCTTCGACGCCCGCGACGCCGGACTCACGGTGCACGTGATAGCCGAGACGCGTTCCTCAGAGGCGCTCGTCGAGGCGCTCGTCGAGCACGCGCGCCAGCACTAAAACAGACCTCTAGAGCGCGAACGACACCAGAAGCAGTACAACCGCAATGAGCGGCGCGGCTCCCTGAGTGACGGCGGCCCGTGCGAGCTTGGCGTTGCTGATAATCAGCACGGATGCCGCGGCGACCATGCTCAGCGTTGCGAAGAGCACAAGGGCGCGCCCGACGTCGACCGAGCCCGTCGCGGCAAGCACGATGCCGACGATCGTGCCGATCGCGAGAAACAGGTTGTAGAAGCCCTGGTTGAGAGCCATCGGCCTGACGACGTCGGCGTCGGCCTGGCTGCGCAGACCGAAACGCTTCCAGGTCGCGGGCTGGCTCCAGACAATGCTCTCTAGCCGGAAGATCACAACGTGAATGAGTGCGGCGATGCCTGCGAAGACAAGACCGAGAATGAGAACCATGGGCTCAGCTTCGCACGTCGACACTGCGCACGTCGACGACAACGCGTCCACGGGACTTGCCCAACATAATCTCTGATGCCGCGTCGATCGCGCCGTCGAGCGGCACGGTGCGCGTGATCGAGTCGAGCAGGTCGAGATCGAGGTCTGTGGCGAGCCGCTCCCACGCCTGCGCCCGCAGCGGCGCCGGGCAGAACACCGAGTTGATCCCCGCGAGAGTTACACCGCGCAGAATGAACGGCATCACGGTCGTCGGCAGGTCGGCACCCTGCGCGAGCCCGCAACTGGCAACGACGCCGCCGTAGTTCACCTGGGCGAGAACGTTGGCGAGGGTAGAGCTTCCGACCGAGTCGATCGCAGCTGCCCAGCGCTGTGTCTGGAGAGGTTTGCCGTCGGCCGCCGACAGCTCATCGCGATGGATGACGCGGCTAGCGCCAAGGCCGCGCAGATAGTCGTGCTCCGCATCCTTGCCCGTTGAGGCGGTAACCGAGTAACCCAGTTTCGACAGCAGCACGATGGCAACGGAGCCAACACCGCCCGACGCCCCTGTCACGAGAACCTCGCCGCCCGTTACGCCGTTCTTCTCGAGCGCCAGCACCGAGAGCATCGCCGTGAAGCCAGCGGTTCCGATGGCCGCTGCCCGGGCTGCGGACACCGATGCGGGCAGCGCGACGAGCCACTCCGACTTCACGCGCGCGCGCTCGGCAAGACCGCCGTTGTGACTCTCGCCCATGCCCCAGCCGTTGACAATGACCTGATCGCCGGGCGACCAGTCGGCTGAGTGCGACGAAGCAACCGTGCCCACGAGGTCGATGCCGGCGGTGAGGGCGCCCGTGCGAATGACGCCGGGCTTTCCGGTCAGGGCCAGGGCGTCTTTGTAGTTGACGCTCGAGTAGGCGACATCGATCGTGACGTCGCCGTCGCCGAGCGCGACATCCAACTGATCGGTTGCGAGAGTGGCTGTTGAACTGAACTTCGGGGCGTCGTCATCGACGGTTACGCGAATGGCTCGAAACATGTTCTTCAGCCTACGACCGGTGGTCGGCAATATTCTGGGGCTGTCGAAAAAGCGGTTTTCCATTCGACGTGTAGGTAAGAGAGAGGAAACCCCATGAAATACATGCTGATGCTCAAGGCCGACGAGTCCAACCAGGCTGCGCGTATGCCCACCGACGAAGAACTCAACGAGATGGGCCGCTTCAACGAAGAGGTTATTGCCGCGGGCGCGATGCTCGCCGGCGAGGGGCTGCACCCCGCGAGCACCCGTTCGGTTGTGAACTTCGATGGGGACGAGCCCGTGATCACCGATGGTCCGTTTGCAGAAACCAAGGAGCTCATTGCCGGCTTCTGGATTCTCGAGGTCGCCTCGAAGGAAGAGGCGCTCGAGTGGGCACGCCGTATTCCGCTGTCGTCGGGCTCGGTTGAGGTGCGTCGCGTCGTGGGAGTCGAGGAGTTCGACCCGAACAACGAGTACGTGAAGAAAGAGAAAGAGTGGCGCGAAGAGCACGGTGAGAGCCGCACCGCTTGACCACAACGTCGCACGCCGTTGAAGCCGTCTGGCGCATCGAGTCGTCGCGAGTCATCGCGACGCTCGCTCGCCTGACCGGCGACATCGGCACGGCCGAAGACCTCGCGCAGGATGCGCTTGTTGCCGCACTCGAACAGTGGCCCAGTGCGGGCATCCCACGTAATCCGGGAGCGTGGCTGACGACGGTTGCCAAGCGTCGAGCGATCGATGGATGGCGCAGACAGTCGTCATTGCGGGAGCGCTACGAGTCTCTCGCCCGAGACCTCGAGGTCACTGTCGAACAGCCCGACCCCGACGACGTCATTCGTGACGACCTGCTGCGGCTCATCTTTGTGTCATGTCATCCGGTGCTCGCTGCGGAAGCTCGCGTCGCCCTTACCCTGCGCGTCGTCGGCGGGCTCACGACCGATGAGATCGCGCGGGCATTTCTTGTTCCGTCGCCGACGATCGGGCAGCGCATCACGCGGGCAAAGCGCACTCTCGCCGCGGCGCGCGTTCCGTTCGAGGTGCCCGACCGCAGCGAGCTGCCCGCGCGCCTGGACACCGTTCTTGGGGTTGTGTATTTGATCTTTAATGAGGGCTACTCGGCAACATCGGGCGGCGACTGGATGCGCCCCGCCCTCGCAAACGAGGCGCTCAGACTGGGGCGCATTCTCGCGGCACTTGTTTCGACGGAGCCCGAAGCGCACGGACTCGTCGCGCTGATGGAGCTTCAGGCGTCGCGCATGGGAGCGCGAGCCTCGGCCGACGGGAGCCCGATTCTTCTCGACGACCAGGACCGCACCCGCTGGGATCGCCTGCAGATCGGCCGCGGACTCGCGTCGCTTGCCCGGGCAGACAGCCTCGGCAGGGCTCGCGGTGCGTACGCGCTGCAGGCCGCGCTCGCCGCCTGCCACGCAACCGCACCCACCGCGGCGCAGACCGACTGGAACGAGATTGTCGCCCTCTACGACGCGCTCGCACAGCTCACTCCGTCGCCCGTGATCGAGCTCAACCGCGCCGTCGCCGTGTCGCGCGCGCAGGGTGCCGCCGCCGGCCTCGTCGCCGTCGACCGCCTCGCCGCAATCGGAGCGCTCGCCGGATACCACCTGTTGCCAGCCGTGCGTGGGGACATTCTTGAGCGCCTCGGTCGCGCCGCCGAAGCGCGGGCCGAGTTCGCTCATGCCGCAGAGCTGACCCGCAACGAGCGCGAGCGCGCTGTGCTTCAGGCCCGGGCAGACTCCGCGGAGGAGTAGTGCTCCTCTCTCCGCTCGAGGGGTTTCGATACGGCCGCGGGCGGCCTACTCAACCAGCGAGGTGTCGCTGGTTGAGTGCGAGCGCCAGCGAGCGTATCGAAACCGGCTCGCTGTTGCCAAGACTCCGGTTAAACAGGCCGGGTTTCGATACGGCCCTGGCGGGCCTACTCAACCAGCAAGATTGTCGGTGATTGAGTAGCCCGCGACGAAGGAGCAGGCGTATCGAAATCTCGGCTCCGCTCGATCTGGCCTCGACCGTCGGCGCGACTGGCCTGTTTAACCGGAGTGTGCGCGAGATGACAGCTCTCTTCGCGAGGCTCCCGTTCGGCAGGACGATTGTTTCGCCGTCCTGATTAATGGGAGTGCGGGCCGGGGGAGGCCGCCGGGTTTCGATACGGCCGCGGGCGGCCTACTCAACCAGCGAGAATGTTGGTGATTGAGTAGCCCGCGACGAAGGAGCAGGCGTATCGAAATCGAGAAGCCTCGAAGCCTCGACGAGAATCGACCCCCGGCCCGCGCACGCATAATGAGGGGTGACCTTCCTTCGCCCCCTTGCCGTCGCCCTCGCGGCCATCGTGCTCTCGACCGCGGTTGTCGCGACCCCAGCCGGCCCCGCGCTGGCCGACACGGCGTCAGTTGCTCCGATCTCGCTCGCGACCACGTCTGGCAAGACAACCGGAGCCGTCACGCGCCTGGCCGCCATCGACGGAGACGCGATCACGCTCGCTCCGCGCGGCTCGAAGAAGTACAGCGGTTACCGCACGTACCAGCTTGCGACGAGTGTCGATCCGAGCCGAGTGACGAACCTCACCGTTGACGCGACTTATCTCGGACAGAAGCGAACAAAGCAGAAGTGGACCTGGGCCGCCTACAACTGGACGGCGAAGAAGTGGACGTCGATCGGCAGCAACTCCGCCGCGACGGGTGGAACAACAGCATCGAACCTCAGCTTCAGCGTCTCAAGTGCCGACCGCTTTGTCTCGTCGAAGGGAACCGTGCGCGTGCGCGCGGCCGCGAGCAACGCGAAGTACTCCGCGAAGCTCGATGCCGAACTGGTGACCGTCGAGCACACGCCAGCGCCCCCGGTGACACTGCCGGAAGCGAACGGAACGTTCGACTACCAGCTGGGCGGCGCGTACACGCCCGCGAGCGGAGTCGACATTGTGAGCCGCGACCGACTCGCGGCTCCCGTCGCTGGCCTGTACAACATTTGCTACGTCAACGTGCTGCAGACTCAGCCCGATGAGCCCGGCCAGTCAAAGAGCTCACCTCCCTACGGCACAACCGCGTGGTGGAAGAAGCACCACCCCAGTCTCTTGCTCAAGAACTCGAAGGGCACGGTGATCGTCGACAAAGACTGGAACGAGGCCCTGTTCGACGTGCGCACGGCCGCAAAGCGTTCGGCGCTTCTCGCGGTGCAGAAGAGTTGGATCGCCGGATGTGCCAACGACGGCTTCGACGCGGTTGAGCCTGACAACCTTGACTCGCACCTGCGCTCGAAGAGGCTCATCTCCGCCTCGAAAACCCGGGCGTACCTCGCACTGCTCATTCCGTACGCGCACTCACGCGGGCTCGCGATCGCGCAGAAGAACGCGAGCGACATCTACGGTTCGACCGGGCCCGCACTCGGGTTCGACTTCGCGATCGCAGAAGAGTGCGAGCACTACACGGAGTGCGACGCCTATGGTGCCTACGACGACCTGCTGTACGAGATCGAGTACACCGATGAGAACCCGCTCGTAAAACGCGGGTCGGTCACTAAGACCACCTTCGAGTGGGCGTGCTCGGATCGTGGCGACATCCACTCGATTATTTTGAGGGATCGGGATGTGGTTCCCGCGGGTGACGAGGGGTATGAGTACCTGAGCTGCTGAGGGGTTTCGATACGGCCGCGGGCGGCCTACTCAACCACCGAGACACGCGGGTTTCGATACGGCCGCGGGCGGCCTACTCAACCACCGAGACACGCGGGTTTCGATACGGCCGCGGGCGGCCTACTCAACCAACGACACTCGCGGGCGGCCTACCCAACCACCGACGGGGGCTAGCCGAAGAGGATTCTTGCCTCTTCGTAGCGCTGCTGCGGCACGGTCTTGAGGGTACCGAGGGCATCCTCGAAGGCGACTGTGACGATGTCTGTGCCGCGCAGCGCGACCATGTAGCCCCACTGCTCGGCGATCGCTGCATCCAGCGCCGCCATTCCGAGGCGGGTCGCGAGTACGCGGTCGTAGGCGCTCGGGGTTCCACCGCGCTGGATGTGGCCAAGAGTCGTTGCGCGAGTCTCGATGCCGGTGCGCTCTTCGATGATCGGTGCGAGAAGCTCGCCGATGCCACCGAGGCGGGGGCGACCGAAGGCGTCGAGGCCACGTTCGCTGTGCGCGTCGTCCATGGAGTCGAGCGCGAAACCTTCTGCAACGACGATGAGCGGCGCACGACCGCGATCGTGGGCGGATGTCACCCACTCGATGATCTGGTCGATGCTCGTCTTCTGCTCGGGGATAAGAATCGCGTGAGCGCCCGCGGCCATACCGGAGTGCAGTGCGATCCAGCCGACGTGACGGCCCATAACCTCGGCGATCATGCAGCGGCCGTGTGAGTCGCCGGTGGTGCGCAGGCGGTCCATGGCGTCGGTCGCGATCTGAACGGCGGTGTCGAAACCGAAGGTGTAGTCGGTCGCGTCGAGGTCGTTGTCAACGGTCTTAGGAACGCCGACGATGTTGATTCCGGCGTCGGTGAGGCGCTTGGCCGCAGCGAGGGTTCCCTCGCCTCCGATCGCGATAATCGCGTCGATGCCGTTCTCACGCATGACCTCGTTGATGCGGTCGGGTCCACCGTTGCCGTCAAAGGGATTGGTGCGCGAGGTGCCGAGAATCGTTCCACCCTGCTTGTGAATACCGGTGATCTCGTGGCGACCGAGGGGAACGATGTCAGCCTCGACGACGCCCTTCCAGCCGTTGCGGAAGCCAACGAATTCTTCGCACTTCTTCGTTGCAATGCCCGTGTAGACGATGCCGCGAATAACAGCGTTGAGGCCTGGGGCGTCTCCGCCGCTCGTGAGGATACCGATCTTCATGACTCAATCATGGCGTATCGGGGCCGAGAGTCTTCCCTGTGGCAGAAACCCCTAGTGCGCGTCGCTGACTACGGCAGCGCGCGCGTGGTCGTCGCACCAGATGTCGTCTGCGTGAGCCTCGCAACTCACAAACAGTTGACGGCACGACGCGTCGTGGCAATTGACCACATTCGCCGTCGCCGTATCGCAGACGACACAGCGCCCGATAACCTCAGCGTCTTCGGTGAAATCGACGTGCATCCGGTTGTCGAAGACATACAGCGAGCCGTTCCAGAGGCCGGAGTCGCCGTACTTCTCGCCATATTTCACGATGCCGCCGTCAAGCTGGTAGACCTCGTTGAAACCACGGTTGACCATAAGGCTCGAGAGCACCTCGCAGCGAATACCGCCGGTGCAGTAGGTGACAATCGGCTCGTTCTTGAGGTGGTCGTACTTGCCGCTCTCGAGCTCGGCAACGAACTCCCTGGTATTCGCGACATCCGGAACTATCGCGTCGCCAAACTTTCCGATCGCGGCCTCGATCGCGTTGCGGCCGTCGAAGAACGTGACGTTCTTCTCTGCGACAAGTTCGTGCAGCTGCTCTGGGCTGAGCTTTGTGCCTCCGCCGACAACACCGTTCTCGTCGACGCGCAGCTCGCCGGGTGCGCCGAAGCTCACGATCTCGTCGCGCACCTTGACCACGAGTCGCGGAAAATCGTCGCCGGTGCCCTCGCTCCACTTGAACTCGATGTTTTTGAAGGGGGCGTACTCGCGAGTCTTGCGAATGTACTTTTTCACCGCATGGATGTCGCCACCGACGGTTCCGTTGATTCCATCCTTTGACAACAGAATGCGGCCCCGCAGCTCGAGCGACTCGCACAGGTCGCGTTGCCACAACCTGACCGCTTCGGGGTCAGCGATCGGAGTGAACGCGTAGTAGAGCAAAATCTTGGGGACAGCCACAACCCCATGTTAATTGCCGCGCGTACCTAGCCCGAATCACGCGGAACATGGTTGACTTCCCGAGTGTCACTCAACGATGGACCTCCGCTGAACCAGCCGGCACCGCCTCCACCCGCACCGCGACAGCCACCACCCCCGCCGCCGCCTTCAGCAGCCGTGACGCCCACAGCCCCGCCACCCCCGCCACCGTCGGGAGCTGTGCCGGCCCCGCCTGCCGAGAGAACTCCGCCGCCGCCACCGCCGGCCGCGACATCCACTCGTGCGAAGCTTTTGACCCGCGGTGTCTGGCTGACCGCCGCAATCGTTGTGATCGCGCTCGTCGCGAGCGTTATCGCCGGTAACGCGTACGTCGCCTCGAGGCACGCGGCAATCGCCGAGGTGCAGGGACCCGACGCCGAGACCGTCGCGATCGACTACCTCACGGCACTCGCCGATCGTGACGCCGACGCAGCGGCAAAGCTTCGGGCGACGAGCTACGTCGGCCCGCAGGGCACAAACCCCGACGAGATTGTCGTCGGCGATGCCGCGGTTGCCGCTGCTTTGGGCATCGACGTGGACTTCGAGATTCTCGGCTCTGACCTGTACAAAGTGAGCGAGCCGGAAGAGGCCGACCGCGCCAATGAGGCGTTTGTGACCTACAAAGCGACGTACTCGCTCACCGCCGAAGGCAAGCCGGTCGAAGCCACGACCGTGCAGGGTCTGCGCCTCCACCGCGAGACGTTCAACGCGTCGGGTGAGAAGATCGACATTCCGGGGCCGTTGAGTGATGGCCCCGTGATCTTTGGCAACTGGCTTGTGTCGGGAGTCTCCCCGGCAGGGCTGGGCGGCGGATTCTCGGTGCCCGACGGCGAGATTCTCGAGTCGACCTCGACCTATCCCAACGAGGGTGACAAGGGTTTCAGGTCGTGTGGAATGCCTCAGGCAAACTTCGAGGCGATCAGCTCGTTTCGAGCGGAGTACGGCTTCATTCCGGCGGAGTGTTTCGCGGGAGGGGGCAAGCTTGTTGTCGCCGAGCAGGCTGACTTCGATTACGTCTCAGAGAACCTGACGAACCTCGAGAGCGAGCAGCTTCTCGACCTCACCGGGCTCGAACTCACCAACGAGGCTTCCTACGGCCCGATGGCGCAGATTCAGTTTGCCGCGGGTGAGCGAACGTTTATCGCGACGTACCTGCTGGTTGACCCATCCGTCAACGTCAACGACGGCGACTCGTACCGCATCATCGCTCTGACGGCGAGGAACTAACAATGTTCACTTCAAAGCACCTCATCGGGTTCATCATCGGGTTCGGCGTGCTCGCACTGCTCGCGGTCGGGCAGTACTTCTCGGTCCGTATCCCGCCAGAGATCACCCCAGCAGAGAGCAGTTACTCGCAGACCAACTAGCTCTCGTGGTTGACTTCCCGAGTGACCCTCAATGAATCCACGGAACCTGTGTCCGCGACATCCACTCGATCGAAGCTGACAAAGCGACGCGCGCTGATTGCCGCCGGCGTCGTTGTTGCGGTGGTTCTGGCCGGTGTTGTGACCGCAAATGTCACTCGCACCGCGCAGCAAGCCGCGATTGACGACTTCGAGTGGCCGAACCTGCTCGCGGGCATTCAGTGGGCCGACCCCGAAATGGTAGCGAGCCAGTACCTCACTGCGCTCATCGACAGGGATCTCGACGCCGCCGCGAGCCTTCGCGCCTCGACGTTTGTGCCGCCCGACGGGCCAATTGATGGGCAGCTGGTTGGCGACCCTACGGTGGCCGAAGCTATTGGACTCACCGTCGACGTCGAAATTCTGGGTCACGCCGACATGGCTCCCGATGACTTCGGCAACTACATCGGAACACTCGACCCGGATCGCGTTGACCGCACGGTTGTCACCTATCGGGTGACGTACAAGCTCGTCGCCGAGGGCAAGCCCGTGACAGTGTCGAACATCCAGGCGCTTCAGCTGCAGCGCAGCTCGATTAACGCGGCGGGCGACACCGTCGACTTTCCGGGTCCGGCGAGCGACGGGCCCTTTACCTTCGGCCCCTGGCTCGTCGACACCTTCCAATGGCGGGCAAATACCGGTGGGCTTACCGTGCCGGCCCAGACCACAACCAACTACCAGCCCAAGGTCTTCAGCAACAGGTCAGTCTGCTCGTACCCGTGGCTCGACTTTGTTGTGCGCTCGGGCATCCGCAGAGACGACGGCACCCTCGACATGGAGTGCTACGCGGGCGAAGGATCGCTCGTTACCGCAGACCCTGATGATTTCGATTACATGGTCGACAACCTCTCGAAGCTCGAAGACGCCGAACTTCTCAGCCTGATCAATACCCGTGACAACAACATCTACGCAGAGAACCCCCTCGCGGAACTTCAGTTTCCGGTGGGCGACCGCACGTTCATCGTGACGTACCTCGCCGTCGATCCTTCGGTGACGAAGCGCAGCCGCACGGATAGCCGCATCATCGCGGTGACAGAGGTGCGGTGACAGACGTCGGCTAGCAAACCTCGTAGCGGTAGTCGGCGCTCTCGGGCGTCGCGAGGTTGCGGTCGCGCACGACGGTCAGCGTCGGGGTGTTCTCGTCGGCGCAGACATCAGCCACGGCGCCACGGAGGTCGTCGAAGTACTCGATGTCGACAACGTGATCCCCGTAGACCTCGGTGTACGCGCCGCATTCATCCCAGCGGTGGCACTCTTCGGCCACAGCGAAGTCGAAGCCGATCGCCGGGCCGTTCGCGCTGAGCTCTGCCGAGTTCTTCTGACCAGCCTGCAGCCCGGCTTTGTGTGCCCGTGCGGCGAGAATCGTTGCGAAGGCCACATTGTTCTCTTCGGTGAGCAGGTCGCCCGAGCGCGTGAACGAGTCGAGGTTGTCGAACTCGACGGCGTCGAAGCCGTCGGCGGCGCAACCATCGATCCAGTCGCCGACGATGGAACTGAGAGCCGTGCGCTTCAGGTCGGTTGACGTGTCGAAGAGAAACTCGTCGGGCCAGTTCTCGTCGTACACCGGTTCGCCGCTCGCATCGCGCAACACAAGGAGGGGGTGCTCATCGAGCCAGAAACTGGCGTCGGCGCCCTGCGACTGAAAACCGTTGACGTAACAAATCGTGAAAACACCCGGTGCCGGCACATCGGTGCGATCGCGCGCGACGATCGTCGTTCCGGCCGGAGGCTCGTAGCCGCCACCGAGCTGGTAGTCGACGAGACCGGTTTTCGGCATCACCATCACCTCATCGACGGGCGCGGCCGTTGCTTCTGGAGAAGGAGCCGGCGTCGAGCACGCGGCGAGTGCGAGAACGGAGAGCAAAGCGAGCGCGTACTTCATCAGGCGAGCTTAATCGGTCGCCCGACGTAGGCTCGAAGTGTGCTCGAAACGCGATACGCGCCGACCGTGCCCGTTCACCTCGGCCAGACGCTGCGGCCCCTGCGCCGCGGCATGTTCGACCCGACGATCCGCTTCGATGCGTCGGGCGTCTGGCGCACCCTCAACACGCCCCTCGGCGCCGCCACGCTTCACCTGCGCAGCGCCGACTCGGCGATCGAAGCAACGGCGTGGGGCGAGGGGGCCGAGTGGGCTATCGCGGGCGTGCCCGAACTGCTTGGTCACGGCGACGACTGGAGCGGCTTGGATGTCGCGCACAACACGTTTCTCGCCGACGCCCATCGCCGCAATCCGGGCCTGCGCCTGTTGCGCACCGGGCAGGTCTTCGAGGTTCTGCTCGCCGCCATTCTCGAGCAAAAAGTCACGGGCAAAGAAGCGCGCCGCTCCTGGCGAGAGCTCATCACCGCCCACGGTCAGTCAGCCCCTGGCCCCGTGCCCGAAGGCATGCGCGTCTTCCCGTCGGCCGAGGTCTGGCGCCGAGTTCCTTCGTGGGAGTGGCACACGGCGGGCGTCGGGCCTCAGCGTTCCGACACTGTTATGCGTGTCTCGGCCGTCGCCTCGTCACTCGAGCGAACTGTCACTCTCGGCCGCGGCGGACCTGTCGTTGAGCGAGCGCTGCGTAGCATCAGGGGCGTGGGCATCTGGACGGCCGCCGAAACGATGCAGCGCGCACATGGCGACCCCGACTCCCCCAGCGTCAGCGACTACCACCTGCCCGCTGTCGTCGGCTGGGCGCTCATCGGCAAACCCGTCGATGACGACGGCATGCTCGAACTCCTCGCGCCGTGGGCGGGCCACCGCCAGCGCATCATGCGGCTCATCGAGGTCAGTGGCTTTCGCAAGCCGACCTTTGGGCCGCGCATGACGATCCAGGATCATCGGCGGCACTGACCCACACGGCTTTTAGGCGAGAGCGCCGCCACCGAGCTTCACGTCGGTCGCGACATCCAAGGCCGTACGCACAGCAATGCGCACACCCTCTGTGATCGTCGCGATCGGCAGGCTGACGCCCTCGCGCTCGCCGAGTTGCTCAGTCGAGTAGGGCACGTGAACGAATCCGCCGTGCGCTCCGAGGTGACGCAGCCGATAGAAAACGTGATTGCAGGTGTAGGTTCCCGCGCTTTGCGAGACCGACGCGGGAATACCGGCCGCGAGCAGCGCGGCGACGGCGGACTTGATCGGCAGCGAGCTGAAGTGGGCGGCCGGGCCGCCTTCGACAACAGGCTCGTCGATCGGCTGGGCGCCAGAGTTGTCAGGGATGCGCGCGTCTTGCACATTGATCGCGACCCGCTCGAGCTCGACTGTCGCGAACCCGCCGGCCTGCCCAACGCTCACAACAAGGTCGGGCTTGTGCTCGGCGATGGCCCGGTCGATCGAGTCGTCGAAGACCACCGGCAGTTGCACCGCGACGACGGTCTCTGGTCCATCCCAATCCCGCGCGACTGCCTCGACCGCCTGCCACGAGGGGTTAACGGTTTCGCCGCCAAATGGTTCGAAGCCGGTCAGAAGAACTGTGCGCGTCATCCACTCAGTCTGTATCCGGACGCACGTACCAGCCAAACCATCCGCCCTCGATCGGCATAATCTCCCAATCTCCGCAGCGGATGATGTCGTCGGGGTACTCCTCCGGCTGCCAGTCGGCGCCAATGCCGGGCAGCTCGGTGCGCGCCGTTGTGCCGCAGTCTGTTGCTGCCGGATCTGACTCGGTCATCACCTGGGCGACGCGCGCCGTGAGGTCGCCGGTTGCGCGCGAGCGGATCTCGGTGCCATCGGTGGGAATCCACGCGGGAATCTCATCGGCCGCCCAGCCATCGGAAGCTTCGTCGTAGGTGGCGAAGGTTTCTTCGTGACGA
>Ga0247805_1000524_pt1 | contig 19769 bp, 14 predicted proteins | sample UWRJL044104R1_FD_180930 | JGI IMG/M metagenome (GOLD analysis project Ga0247805, IMG submission 180930) | Plant litter microbial communities from Arlington Agricultural Research Station in Wisconsin, United States - UWRJ-L044-104R-1 | ecosystem: Environmental > Terrestrial > Plant litter >... | reverse complement strand
GGGCGGACATCTACTTGATCTTGGTTGCGGCTGGGGCCCAATCGCCCTCACGCTCGCTACTGACTCCCCCCACGCTACCGTCTGGGCGGTGGATGTCAACGAGCGAGCCCTCGATTTAGTGCGCCGTAACGCAGAACTCTTGGGCCTCACGAACGTCAACGCCGTACTCCCCCAAGATGTTCCCGTGGATGTCGCGTTTATGACGATCTGGTCAAACCCACCCATCCGCGTGGGAAAGAACGAGCTTCACGCGATGCTGACTCAGTGGCTGCCGCGGCTTGAACCAGGTTCTGATGCCTGGCTTGTTGTGCAGAAGAACCTCGGGTCTGATTCGTTGCACCGGTGGATGGACGACACGTTTGCGTCGTCGCTGACCACTACTCGTGCCGCCACTAACAAGGGTTATCGGGTGTTGCGGGTGCGGAGGCGCTAGTGGAATTCTGGACTGCGCTGGGCGCAATCGCCACTGCCGTAACAGCGATTGCGGTTTTGTTCGCAATGTTGCAGCTTCGAGGAGCGCGTCAACAAGGACACCGCGAGTTTGAGGCGCTTTACGTTCAACGTTTCTGGACTATCTCTGACTCTTTCACGCCGAACGCTCAGACATCTTCACCACTAAACCGACTACGCAGGGCCGACATTCCATCGGCCCTCGCATACCTGCAGCTGTGCGAAGACGAGATAGACATGCGCGCGCTCGGTCGGGTGACAGACGGCACATGGGGGTTCTGGGGACCTGCCATCGCGGCGGAGCTGAGAACCAAGCGATATCAGGCTGTTCTGGAACGTGTACCGGATCGCTTTGCGAACGTTCGACGCCTGCTGGAAACGGGCGAGGATCCACTAAAGTGGTTCGGACTTCGTCGATGGTGGTCGGGTCTCTAACTGATCTTGGCTGACGTTCATACTCCATCGACTGGACAACCAGAATTTAGCGTGGATCTGTCCTAAGGCGCGGCAGTCCCTACCTACATATCCATTTGTAAACCTGCGGTCACCAGAGTTCTACACTCGAGGCGTCGAATAGCATCACTTCAAGTGGGCTCCTCGGGTTGTAGGCCAAGCGGCGCGCGACGAGATCGACGACTTTCGCAGCGAGCTTCACATTCTCTGGCGCGCTGGGTTTTCCGTACACCGAAATGGCTAGTCGGGTCACTTTTGACTCCACGACCGCCTTCGAAAGATGCTCGTCGTTGTCGGAGAAAGCTAGCCCGTACACAAGCAATCCGTTTGCGACGGCCGCCAGCGAACGAAGTCCACGCGACAAATAGTCGCTGGTGCTAATTCGCGACAGCTTCTCGCGCGACGAACCTTCACTTACGTAGAGCGGGTAGTAGCCTGCCGACAACTGAGCTCTAACTTGATCAAGTAGGGGCACTTCCGTTCTCGACCAAGTGAACTTCTGCAATTCGTCATCGTTTCGGAACAGGTGCAGTGCCCCGTGGACGTAGTAGACGCATTGGTTGCGCCCGGCATGAAGATAGTCCCATGTCACATACTCCGCTTGATAGCCGGGGTCACGAAAGCCGTCGTCCATCGCGCGAGAAGTTTTTACAAGCGCGACGAAATCCTCGTCAAGGCCTTTCATCAGAGTCCAATACAACAAGAGGTCGTAGTTGGTCGTGTAAATCGTCCTAAAGGACGCCAGGAAAACATAGACCCTCGCGTACGCGTCATCGTCGATCTCCGATGGGAGCGACGGGTGTAGGCCTGCAAGCACAACCGCCAGGGCTTCCTTTAGTGCAGCAGCTTCCGCTGCGAGACCGAGCACGTCGGGATCTCGCGGATTCCCACGAAGAATTCGCAGGCCACGGGCCGCATCTAGCATCGACCTGATCACGAGCTCGAAGTCGACTGTCTTCAACTCCTCGAAAAAGCCCTGAGCGGTGGGGGATATCCGGCCTTCATCATTCGCGCGCCGTTGAAGAGCCGAATACGTAAAGGCCGCCGGATTCTGCGCGATGCTGAACCCGTTTCCGAGTAGCAAGTGCGGCGCGTTCGTGCCCTTTCCCGCCTTACTCAACCAGTTGAGCGCCTCATCATATGAAACAACTACAGTTCCGTTGTCTGTCAAGGGCGGCACGAGCCTTCGCGAAGACGTCGAAGAATCCTATTCACGCGGCGTCCTTCCCGTCCCAAAACAACGCACGCCCTATCAACTCGACCAATTTCGCCAGCTTCGCATCGTCGTCAAGTGCCTCAGAGGTCATTCCTGCGAAGTTGTCGGACGCGGTAACCATCGCACTGATAACTGCGCCCTTGAGATCGGGACTCGCCAAGAACTGCTTTTCACTGTTCGCAGATATTTGAGCAGCAATCTTTTTGTTCTCGGCAGTCTTACCTTTGACATGGGTAAACATCCCAACGAGGTCTGCGTCGGTGAAGCTCTCGTCGTCAAACAGTGTGTTCAACTGCTCGACCGCCTCGCGGAGTCGCGCGAGCTTGGGATCCACCGGCTGTTTCGTCCCTCCCTCGGTGAGCGGATCGAGCTCGCCCTCCCCGCTCAAAACAAGTCCAATCGCACTGTTCTTATGGATCGTGTAGCCCATCAACTCGACCCCGCTGAGGTCGATCGGCGTGAAAAGCGTTTGCTCTCGAATGACGCGCGCTAGAGCTCGCGCGTAGAGCGCAAACTTCTCGATCGCGACATCCTCAAAATTGAGAACCTGTGACAAGAAGTCGTACGCGTTTACGAACGATGTGAGGTCGGCGCGGAAGATATCGAGACGGTCCTTCGCCTCGCCGTCTTTGTCGTCAACTGCAGCTTTGTACCGCACGGCAAAGCGGCTCTTTCCTGGTGCCACTGCCGCGCTCAGCGCGTTGTTGCCTTTCTTGTGGACCTCGACTGAAGCTGCCGCTTCGACTTCACTCTCGAGATAGATCCCAGACAGATCGAGCTTGTCCTTCAAGTCGGTGACAACGTTGGGGTCGGACACTGCGCTCAGGCGAGCGTCCCGGTAGTACGGCTGGAATGCCTCGAGAACGAGCTGTGGATCATTTACAAAATCGAGGACGAACGTCGCGTCCTTGCCGGTTGCCGTGCGATTGAGGCGTGAGAGAGTCTGCACGGCGGTCACACCTGACAGCTTCTTGTCCACGTACATAGCTACGAGCAGCGGCTGGTCGAAGCCGGTCTGGAATTTGTTTGCGACGAGCATGATCTGAAAACTGTCCGAGGCAAACGCTGTTGGCAACGAGCGTCCCTTGAGCCCAGGGTTCATCGTGGTTTCGGTGAACGGCTCGGGGCCTGAGTCAGGATCGTTCACGGCACCCGAGAATGCAACGAGGGCTTGAACGTCGCCGCGTCCAGTGCGCTTGATGTACTCGTCGAAGGCCAGCTTGTAACGCACCGCTTCCTTACGGGAGCCGGTCACCACCATCGCCTTCGCCTTGCCACCGAGGCGCCACGCGACGTTCTCGCGGTAGTGCTCGATGATCAGCGCGACCTTCTGGGAGATGTTGAACTCGTGCAATCGCACCCACTGCATGAGTTCCTTGACGGCCTGCGTCTTGTCTACGAGCGGGCCATCCGAGTCATACTCCTGGCCATTGTGCGCGAGCTTGAACGCGACCTTGTACGGCGTGTAATTCTTGAGCACATCCAGGATGAACTCCTCCTCGATCGCCTGCTGCATCGTGTACAAGTGAAAAGCCACCGGCAGCTTGTCGGCGTTCTTGCGCCCGAACAGCTCCAGAGTCTTCGACTTCGGCGTTGCCGTGTAAGCAAAATACGAGATGTTGGATGCCGCGGCTCGCGACTCCATCTCTGCGGCCAGCACCGCCTCCATGTCGACTTCGCCGCCATCCTCGAAGTCGGCGAGTTCGTCGCCCCCGAGCACCTTCTTCACCTTGTTGGCGGTGGTGCCGGTCTGAGATGAGTGCGCCTCGTCAGCGATGACAGCGAAGGACTTTCCCTTCATCGAACCAAGCTGATCGAGCACGAAGCCGAACGTCTGAATCGTGACGACGATGATCTGCGTGCCAGTCTTCAGCGCCGCGGCGAGGGCAGCCGACTTGGATCCACCGCCGCTCTCGATGCCCGCGACCACGCCGGTCTTGGCATCGATCTGCTTGATCGCATCTTGAAGCTGGCTGTCTAAAACGGTTCGGTCGGTCACGACGATCACCGAATCGAAGACCTTCGACCCGTCGTCGTTGTGAAGGGTGGACAACTGGTGAGCGGTCCAAGCAATCGAGTTGGTCTTTCCTGACCCCGCCGAGTGCTGAATCAGGTATCGATGGCCAGGCCCCTCTGTCTTCGCTGTCGCGACGAGCTGCGTCACCGACTCCCACTGGTGGTACCGCGGAAACAGCAGCGACTCACGTTTGACAACGTCACCAGTAACCGGGTCGACGCTCTTGTCGACCTGGAGGTGCATAAAGCGCCCGATGATGTCGAGCCAAGCGTCCTTCGCCAGCACCCGCTCCCACAGGTACGAGGTGGATGACCCATTCGGGTTGAGAGCGTTGCCAGCCCGACCATGGTTGCCCTGGTTGAAGGGGAGAAAGCGGGTAGCAGCACCATCGAGCTTCGTGGTCATGTGCACCTCGGAGTTCGACACCGCAAAGTGCACCAGTGCGCGCCGCCCGAACGACAGCAGTGGCTCCCCTGCCGGAAGCCGATCGGAGCGGTATTGCGTGATCGCGTCCTGAACGCTCTGCGTAAAGTCTGTCTTCAGCTCGATCGTCGCGACCGGCAGCCCGTTGACGAACAGCACCAGGTCGATGCTCTTCTTGTTGCTCGCGGAGTAGAACACCTGTCGCATCACCCGCAACCGCATTCGTCCGTAATCGGTGGATGTCGCGGGGTTCAACCCCGTCGCCGGCTTGAACTGTGCCATCCGGAACTTGGTTGGTGCGTCCATGAACCCTCTGCGCAGCACTGACAGCGTGCCCCCGCCCGCGTCCAACGGCTTGTCGAGAGACTTCACAAGGCGGTCAAGCAACCCGCTGGTCGAGCCTGTCGAAACCGCCTTCGCGAACTCGACCGGCTGGGACTCATCAAGCCACCCGAGCACATCCTCCGGAAACATAGCCCGCGCTTTGTCGTAGCCGGAACTGTTTTCGGAGTACAGCCAACCGTGGGCGTGCAGGTATTCGGCCAGCTCCGCCTCAAAAGGCTTCTCGTTGTGTTGCGCCATCACAGCCCCCTCACGTCGATCTTGCCTGTTGCTGCTGCGGATATTAGGGCCGAGCGACGCTCGCGGAGAAGGGCGAGAGTTTCAATCACTTTGGTTGAGAGATGTGATATGGCGGCTAGTGCACTGTCAATACTCGCAGAGATTGCTCTCTGCTCATCCAATGGTGGCATTGCAAATCGAATGCGGCTCAATTTGTCTGCGGAGACATTCGGAATCGTTGCGAATGATCCGAGGGACTCGAAGTGACCACTTGCCCGCACGGTCTTCACGAAATAGTCGAAAAAACGACCATCATGACCGGCCCGCGGTCTGGCCCGAATTACGTGATTCTGAAATGCCCAGCCTTCGATATCGTGATCGAGATAATCAGATCGGCCGTATCCTCCGCCACCTTCAACAACGACGACATCGCCCGCTCGAAGAGACAGCGTTGCTGCCTCATCTGCGCTGAATGCCATCAGCTTGACTTCGCTCAGATCAACGCCGTCCTCTTGAATATTGCCCGCGCGCAAATAAGGGCGAATAGTGCCTTCGTTCTTTGCGGACGCGTTCAGCATCTTGCCGAGAGTGAGGGTGAAAGCGTTGCCGACTCGGCCCACTGTCCAATGCGCGGGGTATGAGCCAAACCAGTCATTGGATTTAGCCAATTGGACTTCTGGCTGAATCCCCCGCGTCACCCCTTGGGCGACGAGAGCCCGACCTCGCTCCGCGAGCGTTGCAATCAATAGTTCTTGCTTGGCAATGAGTTCGTCGATCTTGCCGGTCTCCCGGTCTAGGTATTCCGCGATCTGGCGTTGCTCGTCGAGAGGTGGAAGGGGGACCGGAATGCTAGCCACGTGAACGAGGTTGAGGCCGTCCCGGAGATCGCCACCGCCCATGCTTCTCACGTTTGAGTAATTGGCTGTCAGCCACCACAGGAGAAACTTCTCGTCCAACCGACTGTCCGTGTCGATAGCGGCCATGGACTGATTGCATGTCGCTGCGATAGACATTTGAGCCGCCATGCCCTTGGTCTTTCCTTGCCCTGCTAGTGCCAACACAAGGGCACCTTCTCGAACCCAGCGAGTGCTACTACCAGAAAGCGCCGCGTTCGTAATCAGAGCCGATGGTTTGACTATCTCCCACTGGTTTACCGCACCGGAATTCACCCACGGGATGTGCCCGCCCTCCCAATAGGCAGCATTCTCCCTGTCCGGAGTGCCTCCCGCGTAGATGCGAGCGAGTCGCCCGAGTCGGCTTTCACCCCAACCAACAGGGACGATATCGATCCACCCTATTCGCGAGTTCCGGTACTCGTCATGTGCAGTCAGCGTCATGCGCTCTCCACCTCGGCGAGAAGCACTGTGATCTCGCGTACGAGCTTGTTGAGGTCGGCATCAATCTCCTCGAGGGAGCGCGGGGCTACGTACTTGTAGAAGTGCCGGGTGAAGGGGATCTCGTAGCCGATCTTGTCCTTGCTGCGATCCACCCAGAAGTCGGCGAGGTGCGGAGCGATCTCGCGGGCGACGTAGGTGTCGATGTCCTCGGTGAGGGGCACGTTTTCCGTGTCGCGAAGATCGGTGTCGGGAACCGGGTTGCCCTTCGAGTCCGAGATGACAGGAGCCGTGGCATCCCGCTCTGAAAATGTGTCGAGGAGTGATTTCAGCTGCGAGGCAGCGAGAGTCACAGCCGCTCGTGCCGCGGCAGCCTTGAGCAGCTTAGTGAAGGCGGTCAAGTCTGTCGCGGGTGAGGTCTCGACGAGCTCGACCCGCAGTCTGGAGAGCTCGGCATCAGTCAGCTTGGCCAGGGACTTGGCTGCCAGCGCCAGCTCGACGGCGTCGGGCGTGATCGCCCAAGTCAGGCGGAGAGGACGTTCGACGGTGATTGTCGTATAGCCGAAGGCAGCATTGTCGAAGATCTTGGAGGCGTCCGACTGCTCGTGTGTTCCGTAGAGATTGACGACGTGAGCAATCTGCTCGACGCTCATCTCCCGACGTTTGGAGCCAAGACTCTTGCGCATCTTTACCCATTGGTCCGTGGCATCCACGAGTTGGATTGTGCCCTTGCGACTTGTGGGCTTGTCGTTGTCGAGAATCCAGACGTAGGTGGCGATACCGGTGTTGTAGAAGATGTCTGTCGGCAGCGCGACTATCGCGTCTAGCAGATCGTTCTCGATCACATACTGGCGGATGGCGGACTCGCCCGAGCCGGCGCCACCGGTAAACAGCGGGCTGCCGTTGAGCACGATGCCCACGCGGCCACCGCCGTCGCGCTTGGGGCGCATCTTCTTCACCAAGTGCATCAAGAACAGCAGCGAACCATCGGAAACACGCGGCAGGCCCGGGCCGAAGCGACCTTCGTAGCCTTGCTCCGCGAACTCGCGCTGCACGAAGGCTTGTTGCTTCTTCCACTCCACGCCGAAGGGTGGGTTCGACAGTCCGAAGTCAAACGTCTTCCCGATGTGACCGTCGGCGGTGAGAGTGTCACCCCACACCATGTTCTCGACCGTCTGGCCCTTGATGACCATGTCGGCCTTCGCGATGGCGAAGGACTCGGCGTTGAGCTCCTGACCCATGAGCGTCAGGGATGCTTGGGGAAAGTGTTCGCGAACATAGTCGTCCGCCACACTGAGCATGCCACCGGTGCCAGCGGCGGGGTCGTAGACGGTACGCACGGCTCCGGGCACCGTGAGGCTTCGCTTCGGATCGTCATCAGGATGCTCGGTGAACAGCAGGCTCACGATGAGACGCACGACCTCGCGCGGGGTGAAGTGCTCTCCAGCGGTCTCGTTGCTTGCTTCCGCGAACTTGCGGATGAGCTCCTCGAAGATGAGGCCCATCTCGGTGTTGCTCACGCGATCGGGATGCAGATCGACGGCCGCGAATTTTTGCAGCACCAGGTATAGAAGGTCGTTCTCCTCAAGGGTGCTGAGTTGAGCGGTGAACGCATAGCGCTCGAAGATGTCCCTCACGTTGGGCGAAAAACCGTCTACGTAGTTGAGGAGGTTGGCTTTGAGATTGGCAGGGTCGCCCGCGAGGTTCGCGAGGGTGAACTTGCTCGTGTTGTAGAAGGCCTGCTTGCTCACGGTCGGGAGGATGTGATCGAGACCGGGCTGGTTCTTACGCTTCTCGAAGGTGTCGAGCACTTCACTCTTGGTGGGCTCGAGAAGCGCGTCCAAACGCCGCAAGACGGTGAACGGCAGAATTACCTTGCCGTAGTCGGCCTGCTTGTAGACACCTCGCAGCAGGTTCGCGATCGACCAGATGAAGGCACCGTTGTTGTTCTCGGCCATGACTACTTTCGGTTCTGGCCGGCATCAGTGGGAGCTTTGACACTTTGGAGCAGACCGGCCTCTGCACCAACGATAGTGAGTAAAGCGCGAGGTACCGACATCCTCGTGCCAGGTCGTCGACAACTCTCGTGCTCATAGACCGGAGCCGTGTCACAACTTTGGAAGACCCTTCGACCTATTGGTGCCCACGTTCCAAGATCCCGATAGATTGCAATCAACATGCTTACCCAAGTGCGCACCCCTCGAGACATCTTCTTCATGCCGCAGCGACTCCTGGTGCCGCTATTTCAAAGGCCCTACGTGTGGTCGGAAGAAGCGCAATGGCAGCCGCTATGGGAAGACATTCGCCGGCTGGTTGAACGTCGGATCGATGGCGACCACAATGCGACACACTTCCTCGGTGCCGTTGTTCTTCAGCAGCAGGCAAACCACGTAGGCGCACTCGCAGTCCGAACTGTCATTGACGGACAACAGCGCCTGACTACGCTCCAGCTACTTCTTGACGCCGTTCATGGCCAGTTCGAGAGCCGTGGCTACGACGGGCTTGCTCGGCAAGTTGCTGACCTCGTTGAGAATGCTGAGCACTTTCGTGAGGTGCCCGAAGACCGTTACAAGGTGTGGCCAACTAACCGGGATCGCGGCGCCTTCAACGAAGTGATGTCGGCGGCGAACCCGGTTGACTACTCATCATTGAGTGCCACTGACTCTCGAATGATCAAGGCTCATCGCTACTTCTCCAGCGTTGTAAGCGACTGGCTAGACGTGGATGATCCAGGAGGACGCGCGTCGCATCTGACAGTTGTCATTACAGGTCAGCTGCAACTCGTAGCCATCGAATTGCAGTACGACGAAGACGCGCAAGAGATATTCGAGACGCTCAACGCTCGCGGAACCCCACTTACGCCCGCAGACCTCATCAAGAACTTTGTGTTCCAGCGTCTCGATGCTTCCCCCGCGGCGACCGAGCTTGCTTATCGCGAGAACTGGGCAGAGTTCGAGACTCCGTTCTGGGAACAGGATGTGCAGACAGGTCGAGTGACCTATAGCCGAAGCTCGCTCTTCTTGAATCAGTGGCTCATAGCGACCACGTTCGAGAACGTGCCTGCGCGGGAGGTGTTCTCCCACTTCAAAAGGTTCGTCATCGAGGGAAACATCAAGATGAACGAGCTGCTCCCCAGGATCAGAGAGGCCGCTGACAAGTACGGCGAGATGCTGCGCAAGGCCGCCGACCGGACGTCGCCCTTGTCGCGAATGGAACTCTTCGTGTATCGAACGGGTAACCTCGAGTCCGAAATTGTGAAGCCCCTTCTGATCTGGCTCAATGCGCCCGAGCAAGACGACGTTCCCGCTGAGCAGGTGCGCAAAACGCTTGAGGTAGTAGAAAGCTGGCTCGTACGGCGGGCTCTCGTTCGCTCGAACAGCCAAGGAACGAACCTTCTTCTCGTCGACTTTCTCGCACACCTCAACCAACAACCTCATCAAGAGATTGGCGACGCTGCGGAGCGCTATTTCGCAAGACAGACGGGGCCCGTATCGTTCTGGCCAGATGACGCCGAGGTGCGCCGCGAACTCTCGTCGCTGCAGATTTATCGCCGCCTGCGCCGTGGACGACTGCGCATGATTCTTGAGGCTGTGGAGGATCACGCACGTGGCTGGACAAGCACCAAGCCAAAACACGAACAGCCTGTTATTCGCGAGGTTTGCACCATTGAACACGTCATGCCGCAAGACTGGCGCAAACACTGGTCAGCCGGCGTCACCGCAGAGCAGGAGCCCGAGCGCGACCGACTCATCCAGACACTCGGCAACCTCACCCTCATAACGCAGGCGCTGAATAGCCAAGTGTCCAATGGACCGTGGCTTGGTGAGAAAAGCAAACGCTCCGGGCTAAACGCGAACACCTCCCTCCTGATCACCCGCGAGATAGTCGACGGTTCCCACGAGTCGTGGTCAGAGAGCGACATCCAGAAGCGCACGCAGGCACTCATCGCAAGAATTCTGGAAATATGGCCCGTTCCGAAGGGTCACGTGACTGCGATTACTCACCACGTCGAACGTGCCGCATCGCGAGTCGAAGTCAGCGATCTCGTTCGCGCTGGCTTGGTTCCTGTTGGCACGACGCTTTACGCACGGCCAGCAGCGCAATCGGGAAAAACTTGTATGGTGAGCGAAGATGGTCGGCTCTTCGTTAACGACACGCCGTACATGACGCTCAGCGCGGCTGCACGAGCGGTCACGGGTTCGCAGTCCGAAGCCGGATGGTGGTTCTGGCTCACCGATCCGGAGAGCGCTCGGTCTATGGTCGATGTGCGCCGCGAATACCTCGAAGGTTTTGAAGACGCAGCGGACTCGGTCGTCGAGGAAGACGAAGACTAAGCCGTCACGGCCTGGAGGATTCCAGCCGAATCCAGCACAACACAGTCGTACTTCGCGCGCGTCATCTCGACGTACATCATGTCGGCGAGGTTGAGCCCGTTCGCCGACGTGAACTCGACCGCGGCTGGACTGAGATCGGTGATGATTACCGCATCGGCCTCGAGGCCCTTGAACTTGAAGATCGAGTGCCAGCGCACGTTGCCGCCACTGCCATCCGCAGCAAGAAGCTGCCTGCGCAACCAGCGAAAACGGAGCAGCAGCGAACGGAGAGCGGTCGCCAACGCGGCAGCCTCAGAACCTGGCGCGACGCGCACCACTTCGAGATCGTTCGGCACGCTCGTCGAGATTCGGTGCCCGGTGAGGCCGAGGTCGATTCCGAGCGCACGCTGCAGCTTGCCCGAGAGCTGCGGCCCGGTGCGGCAGTTCGTGCGGAGTCGCACCTGGTGAATGTGCGGAATGATCGTGCGCGCGACATCCAACGCATGAACGCGTTCGCCAGTCGGGCGCAGAATTTGCTGGCTCTCATCCCCCGCGAGCACAAAAGTTGTTCCCTCGGCGGATCCGGTGCCGGCGAGAGCGAGCAGCAGTTCGAGCAGCAGCGGGTTGGCGGCGATGTCTTGAAACTCGTCGACGAGGATCGCCTCGTACGACGCGAGGTGCGGCTTCGCCCTGAGCTGAGCGAGCGCATAGTTCGGCAGGGTCGTCTCGTACCAGAGCTGGTCGGGGTTGCGGGGCAGGTCGCAGATGCTGAGCATGATGCTGTTGAGGTCGCGCACCTCGATCTCGGGGAGCTGCGTCTGGCGGCGAAGTTCGTCGGCCATGAGCACGTTCCAGCAGGTAACGAGAGTGCGCTTGCCCTGCTTGCCGAGGCGGGGGCGGCCTCCGCGAGCACGAAGCTCTTGCCGGTGCCGGCGGATCCGTCGAAGTAGATATGCGGGTTGGTCTCGACCAGGTCGAGCAGCGCGATCTGGTCATCGAGCAGCTTGCGCTCTTGGCGGCGCAGGTGGCGCCTCTCGTCTTCGTGAGTCTGGTGCGCCTTGAAGTCGCCGACCAGTGCGCTCGCCATCTCTGCGGCGCACTCGGGCGTGAAGTCGTCGCGCGTCATGGCGACGCCGTCGTTGTCTTTGTACCAAGTGAAGTGCTTGTCGAGGGTCTTCTCAACGATCCAGGTGGGCTTGCGGGTGTCGTCGTGCCACGCAAGCTCCCACTCGAAGAACTGCATGTCGCCCGGCGTCTTGTTTTCGAACTGATGGCGGGCGATCGAGGTCATCCACAAGAGTCGGGAGTACGGCTCGTCGCCGAGGAGTTTGCGCTGCGACAGAAACCCGCGGATGCTTCGGCGCGCGCCATCCAACTGTTTGAGCGGACTTTTGTGCGGGTTCGGCAGCTTGTCCATGTACCAGTCGCCGGCTTTGTACTCGACGAACTTCGGCGACTTGGCCTCGATCACGAGCACGCCCTTGCCCGGCGCGAGCACGATGAAGTCACTCTCGCCCATCATCGCGCCGAAGTTCTGGGCGAGATCGAGCGAGTGGATGACGATCCAGTCGGGGCGGTCGAGAATGCCCTGCATCGCGTCGAAGATCTCGCGCTCCGAGCGGTTGGCACCCTCACGCGGGTAGGGCGGGATCATCGTGACCATATGTCACAATTTATCGCTCAAGCGATGGATGTCGCGGCCCCGCGTTCGGGGCAAGCCGTCGCCGAACGCGACGCTCGCCCACGACGTCGTTCGACACGAATGTCTGGCCGTAGCGATAACCTGCTGCTACCTGACGACGAGAGCGACTGACATGCCCAACAACGACGATGGAACCTTGACACCGAACGAGCTCGCCTTGGAGCTCGGAGTCACCGGCCTCACCATCCGCACTTATCTGCGTAGCAAGTACGGCGTTCTCCCTCCGTTCGTCACAAGATGGCATCTCGATCCCGAGCGCGCAGCAGATGTGCGGGCGAACGTCCGATCCACGACCGCGCGTTGACTCGATACATCGGGGTAGATCTCGCGTGGGGCGAGGGCTCGATCACGAACGCTGCCAAAGAGACTGGTCTGGTGTGCCTCACCGCATCTGGCGAGATCATCGCAGCCACCTGGGCCCGAGGAATCGATGCCGTCGCCGAGTGGCTGAGCGAGATCGCGCAGCCCGGTGACGTCATCGCAATCGACGCTCCCCTCGTGGTCAACAACGACACCGGTATGCGCGAGTGCGAGCGTGAGGTCGCCCAGCGGTACGGGCGGTGGAAGGTTGCCGCTAACGCGACAAACCTCACGCGACCGTGGCAGGGCGGAGTCACACTACGCAAGCGCCTTGAAGCGATGGGATTCGAATACACATGCGGCTCGCCCGCGAATGTCGAGAAGGTGACTTTCTTCGAGTGCTACCCGTACACAACGCTGGTCGGAGCGCCCGAGTTCGGCTACGACGTCGAACGTCCGCGTTACAAGCGCTTCAACAACGCGCTGATGGATGTCGCGGCCAAGCGTGCCTTCCGCGCCAGCGAATGCGACGAGCTAATTAGCCGGATGTCATTGCTCTCCACGGCCACGCCCGCGCTCTCTTTGGAGTCTCACCCGAACACAGAGATGCTGATTTCCCAGCCGTCACCTCTGTCGGACGTGCCCTACAAGCACCGCGAAGATCTTCTCGATGCCGCGCTCTGTGCGTGGACCGCAGCACTGTGGCACCAGTACGGCGATGATCGATGCCAAATTCTAGGCAGAGACGATGTCGCCGATGATGATGGACGCATCGCGACCATCATCGCCCCGGCAAAGCCCGAGCAACGCGCTGGTGCACGTCGATCGAAGTCGACCCGCCAAGCGCTGAGTTATTCAGATCTGCTTGCCGAGGCGACCAAGGTCCTTCTGCGAAATGGCACACGCGATGTAGACGGCAAGACCTTCGCGCTGGCGAAGGCGGAACATCTCGCGGCTCTCGACGCACTCGAAATCAATGCACTCGCAGAGTCCGGAGTGACGGAATGACATGGACACGAGACGGTCTTGCGGCAGCCGGCTTTGAGGGATTCGTTCCTTTCCGCCAACTCCCCACAGCCGATGTACCCATTGGGGCGGGAGTGTACATCGTCCTTCGACCTGCCGGCGTGCCTCCCGATTTCTTCGCCACGAGTCCGGCCGGTCGATTCAAACAGAAGGACCCATCGGCAGCCCTGACGGAGTTGAAATCGGCATGGGTAGAATCGAGCGACGTGCTCTACATCGGCAAGGCCGCACTCGGGAAGTCCGGGCGGCGCGGCCTGCGAAAACGACTTGACGAATATCGGCGTCACGGTGCTGGAATGCCTGTCGGGCACTGGGGCGGCCGTTACATCTGGCAGCTAGCCGAGTCGAGCAACTTGCTTGTCGCGTGGAAGGAAACAAGCGACGCGGACCCCGAAGAGCTGGAATCGGAGCTCATCAGCGCATTTGTGAAGGACTTCGGCGCAAGGCCCTTCGCGAACAGAAAACTCGGTCGAACGTTCTCGAGCTGAACTGTTCTGAGCTGGCAACGAATGCCGCCCCGAACCGGGGGTTCTACCGGCCATGCCCGCGCCGATACGTTTGCCGCATGGACTTCTCTGACCCCTCTACTCCCATTATCGGCGCGCTTGTTGGCACTGGGATCATCGGCCTGTTGATCACGGTCGCCTTCGTCGCAATCGCATTCGTGGTCTCCGCCTTCTTCACTGCGTTGTGGGTGCGGCTGATCCTCGTGTTTATGCGCAAGGCGCTCGACCGCGAGTACGGGAGGATGCGGATGGTCGGGCAGGGTTTTGAGCCTGGGCGTCTGACCGTGCCGCATATCAATCCACCTTCGACACCACTGCGCAATGGTCAGGGGCCGCGGGACTGGTAACACTCCAGTCATGCCCCGCTAGAAGCTCTCTGCTTCGCTCGACGTGGTCTCGACACACTCGACCACCACCAAGACTCGATGCCTACATGTTTGAACCAACGGCGTCGCCCGGGTTGTCGACCGAACTCACGTCGATACTCGACGAGTTTGTAGCGGACGTCGCTGGCGCGGAGTGAGCGACGAGATTGTCACTCCGAATGAGTGGGTCGAAGAGCTTGGCACAACCGGCCTAAAGATCCGCTCTCATCCGCGTGACAAGTGTGGAACGCTGGGACCGTTCGAGAAGCGGTGGCATCTCGACCGGTCTCAGGCAGCCGATGTTCGCCGACATTTCAGCGAAGAAGTTCGGTAGTGGCCTAGTAAGTTGCGACATCGAATGGTGCGGGTGCGAAGGCGCTTGTCACCGGTCGTTTGAGCCCGCAAGACCTGCAGGCATACGTCGATAAATTTCCCGGAGTCTCTGAGCGAGTTCGTCGAGCCGAATCCTCAAAGTCTCAATTCCAATCGGAAAACCTCCCGGATCTCTGCGGCTGTCCGTGAGAAATCTGTTGCACGAACGAACCATCTCGTTCAAAACATCGTGTGTGCGCGAGGCCGCACCCACGCGCTCCTGACACCGCAAGACTGAGTCACGAAACGTCCGAACGCTCGAGCTAATCCGGCCAAGCTCCTCGTTGTTCTCCCCAATTCGGACGCGTTTCGGGTGCGTGATCGCACGGAAAGCGCGCCTCATCGCGAGTTCTCTCAAGACGAAGGCGACTGCGGCTCGTCGGTCCAAATGCACTTTGATTAAGAATCCCGCTGCTGCAAACGCAACGGTTAGAAGCGCACCGACCGCAGTGACGATGAGATCCGGTACGAAAGTAATCCACATGCATTGAGCATCGCATCACCTCGCGATGAACTCGAGATGCAACCCGCTCAAAAGTCGGAAACTTGGCCGCCGATCTCACCCAATCACGGTTGGCGTCATTGTTAGCCCTAGTCGGCAACGAGCTCTACCTTGAAGCGGTCTGCGTTCTCCAGAAACGCAGCGTAGTAATCCGGCCCACCCGCGAAGGGGTGGCGGTCGGCGTATAGGAGGGTCCAGCCGTGGGTTTGTGCGGCGGCTGTCAGCGCCTCGACCTCTTCGGGCGCGCCGGCGTGCAGAGCGAGGTGGCTGAGCCCGGGCAGGCGACGGTCGTGGGCACCGGAGGCGAGCTCGAAGACGATATAGGTCTCGCCGAAGATGTAGCTGACTCCGGCGGGCTAGGACTGGTACTCGGTGTAGCCGAGTTCGAGGAGGAGCCAGCCCCAGGTTTGGCGCGCGACATCCAAGTTGGGGACTCGGAGTTCTACGTGGTGGAGGGGGCCGCGCATTGTGATCTCGACTTCGCTCGATTTGGTCTCGACTTCGCTCAACCAGCGGGGTTTCGATACGGCGCTTCGCGCCTACTCAACCAGCGAGAGGGCTAGACGCTTAGGTCTCCTGAGTAGACGAGCTCTGCGGGACCGCTGAGGCTCACGTGCTCTCCGTCTTCTGTGGGGAACATTCGCACTCCGACGACGCCACCGGGCACCGTCACGCGCCACTGGTTGGGAGCGCCCGCGCCGGCCCAGTGACGGGTGGCGAGGGCCGCGGCGGCGGCGCCGGTTCCGCAGGAGAGAGTCTCGCCGCTTCCGCGCTCGTGCACGCGCATGCGGATGTAGCCGATGCCGTCCTTGACCAGCGGGTCGGCGGGAACCACGAACTCGACGTTCGCGCCGTCCTCAGGCGACGGGTCGAGCTGCGGGATGTAGGTGAGGTCGGCGCTATCGAGTTCCTCGTCGGAAGCGAGCGCGACGACCACGTGCGGGTTGCCGACGTTGATGCCGAGGCCGGGGCGCTGCACAGCGAGGTCGCGCGCGCGCACGAGGGGCTCGCCGCCGTCGAGGCGCCAGCGACCGAGGTCGACCTGGAAGCCCGTGAGGTTGCGCTGCACGTCACGCACACCGCTGCGCGTGCCGATCGGCAGCGTCTCGCCGGGCTCGAGCTGCGCGAGGCCGTTGTCGATGAGGTAGCGGGTGAACACTCGGATGCCGTTGCCGCACATCTCCGAGACCGAGCCGTCGGAGTTGTGGTAATCCATAAACCACTCGGCCGCCGGGTCTTCCGCAAGTGCTGCCGCGCCATCCGCCAGCGACTGTGACCGCACTGCGCGCAGGATTCCGTCTGCCCCGACACCGAAGTGACGGTCGGCGATGACCGCCATCTGCGCGGGGCTGAGGTCGATCTCGCCGTCGGGGTCAGCGAACAGCACGAAGTCGTTGCCCGTGCCGTGGCCTTTGGTGAAGTGGATGGTGGTGCTCACGAGCTAAGCCTAGCTTTGCTGGCTCTTCGGTTCAGGCGTGCAGTGGGGAACCGACCACGTCGAACCGGAACCCACCGAACTCCCCCGACAACAACGGACGCGCCGCCGCGATCGACGCCTGCACCTCGGGCAGCGCAAGCGACGCCTGATGAGCCTCGGCGCTCTCCCATAACTCGACGACGAACACCGTGTCGGGCTGCTCGTCATTCACCCCGACCTCGTACGCGAGGCAGCCGGGCATACCCGCGCTGCGCTTGGTCAGGTGGGCGACGAGCTCGTCGCGCTTGCCGGGCAGGGCACCGAGAGTTCCAACGTTGGCGAATGTCATGGCGCCACGGTACCGCTCGCCGCCGACACGCGCGCCATCGCCTTCGCGAGTCGCTCTGGGTCGTCGCCGTTGAGCCACTCCGTGCCCGGGTAGCGCTTGAACCAGCTGACCTGGCGCCGCGCGTACTTGCGGGTGAGCGCCTGCGTCTGCTCGATCGCCTCGACCTCGCTGAGCGTGCCGTCGAGCTGGCCGAGCGCCTGCGCGTAGCCAATCGCGCGTGCGGCAGTCACGCCGAGGCCAGCGGGGCGAAGGGCCGCCGCTTCCTGCACAAGGCCGTCGCGCCACATGGTATCCACGCGTTTGTCGAGCCTCGGAGTAAGAATCTCACGCGACATCGTCAGCCCCAGCACGGTAGTCGGTCGCCAATAGGCGTTCTCGTCGGGCAGCCCCGACCCAAACGGCTTTCCCGTGATCGCGATCACCTCGAGCGCGCGCACAAGGCGACGCCCATTACTTGGACCGATGGATGTCGCGGCCGCCGCGTCGAGCTCTGCGAGCCGCGCGTGCAGAAGCCCTGGTCCGCGTGCCTCAAGCTCGGCTTCGAGCTCGGCACGCACCTCGGGGTCGGTGCCCGGAAACTCGAAGTTGTAGATGACGCTGGAGACATACAGCCCCGAGCCTCCGACGAGAATTGGCGTCGCTCCACGCGCTTCAATACCCTCGATTGCCGCGCGGGCGTCAATCTGAAACTGCGCGACGCTCGCCTCTTCGCTCGGCGCGAGCACGTCGAGCATGTGATGCGGGATCCCCCGCCTCTCCTCCACAGGCAGCTTGGCCGTGCCGATATCCATACCGCGATAGAGTTGCATCGCGTCGGCGTTGACGATCTCGGCTGCGCCGCCGCGCGACGCGAGCGCCTCGGCGACGTCGAGCGACAGGCCGGACTTGCCGGTGCCCGTGGCGCCGACGATCGTGATTAACACAGTCGCCTAGCGCTGGCCGTCAGTGATGTCGTAGATCGGGATCGTTACTGCGTTGGGCGGGCCAACGCGCAGGCTCGGGAGTCCGAGTGAAACGGTCTTGGCTCCCCCGGTGCTGGTCGCCGCCGGAACAGCGCACGACTCCGCCTCTGCGCGATCCCACGCGTCGCCCGAGCGAGTGCGGCGAACCTGCAGCGGCGTGCCATCGGAGTCAGCGACGAGGTGGAAGGTCGACGCCTCGGTGATTGTCACCGTGACGACGTCGCCGGGGCGAGGGATTGCACTGCCCGCGGGAACCTCGAAGTGCACGAGTCGCGAGTCTTCCGCGCGACCGGAAAGCCTGTGGGTAGTGCTCTGCTTCTTGCCCTCTGTTGAGGAGACGAGCACGTTGACAGAGGTTCCGACGAGCTTCTGGTTCTCTTCGCGCGTGATGTGATCCTGCAGCGCGGTAAGGCGCTCGAACCTCTCCTGCACAACGGCCTTGGGAATCTGGTTTTCCATCTCGCCAGCAGGGGTTCCTGGGCGCACCGAGTACTGGAAGGTATACGCCGTGGCGAAGCGCGACTCCTCGACGACGCGAAGGGTCTCCTGGAAGTCTTCTTCGGTCTCGCCGGGGAAGCCCACGATGATGTCGGTCGAGATCGCCGCGTGCGGCATCTGCGCACGAACGCGCTCGAGAATGCCGAGGAACTTCGTCGAGCGGTAGCTGCGTTTCATCGCCTTGAGGATCGCGTCGGATCCGGACTGCAACGGCATGTGCAACTGCGGCATCACGTTCGGGGTTTCGGCCATGGCGTCGATGACGTCATCAGTGAAGGCTGCGGGGTGCGGGCTCGTGAAGCGGATGCGCTCGAGTCCCTCGATCTTGCCAGCCGCACGCAGCAGCTTCGAGAACGCCTGACGGTCACCGAACTCGACACCATACGAGTTGACGTTCTGCCCGAGCAGCGTGACCTCGATCGCACCGTCGTCGACAAGCGCCTGAATCTCGGCCAACACGTCACCGGGGCGCCGGTCTTTCTCCTTGCCCCGCAAAGCCGGAACGATGCAGAAGGTGCATGTGTTGTTGCATCCAACCGAAATCGACACCCAGCCGCTGTAGGTGGACTCGCGCTTGGTCGGAAGTGTGGAGGGGAAGACGTCGAGCGCTTCGAGAATCTCGATCTGCGCCTCGTCGTTGTGGCGGGCACGCTCGAGCAGGGTCGGCAGCGCGCCCATGTTGTGCGTGCCGAAGACGACGTCGACCCAGGGAGCCTTCTCGAGGATGACGTTCTTGTCTTTCTGGGCGAGGCAGCCGCCGACGGCGATCTGGAGTCCCGCGTGGTTGCGCTTTACCTCGGCGAGCATGCCGAGGGTTCCGTAGAGCTTGTTGTCGGCGTTCTCGCGAACGGCGCAGGTGTTGATCACAACGATGTCGGCCTGGCCGCCGTCAGACTTGACGTATCCGGCCGCTTCGAGCGAGCCACTGAGGCGCTCGGAGTCGTGCACGTTCATCTGGCAACCGAAGGTGCGCACCTCATAGGTACGGATCTTCTGGGTGGCG